>Ga0209163_1000207_pt1 | contig 141383 bp, 142 predicted proteins | sample MTBAKSrepl2MetaG_FD_187457 | JGI IMG/M metagenome (GOLD analysis project Ga0209163, IMG submission 187457) | Enrichment culture microbial communities om Arthur Kill intertidal strait, New Jersey, USA, that are MTBE-degrading - MTBE-AKS2 (Arthur... | ecosystem: Environmental > Aquatic > Marine...
GGGAATTCAAGCAGAGCACCTTTACGTATTACATCCAGATGAACTGGAGCCCCGTGAAGAACTTCTTCATCATTCCTGAGTTCGGTATTATCGATTTCGACAAGCTGGAGATTCAGGATACAGACCTCAACTACGGGAAGACCACCTGGCTCGGTGTCAAGTGGATGATCAACTTCTAACCTCGACCTTTCCTGGTTGAGCGTCACAAGGAACCCGGGGCTTTGAGCCCCGGGTTTTTTTTGCCATGAAATCTGACGGAATCGTGAAAATCCCCCCTAGCCCCCCTTTTTCAAAGGGGGGAAGTTTCCTCCTTTCCTCCGTCATCCCCCTTTGGAAAAGGGGGATCGAGGGGGATTCTTGTGCGCCTCAGGCGCATTCATTGGCGCGGGCGACCCTTGTGAGGGTCATGAGCGTTTATGAATGCATCTTGCTTGGTGGTAATGCATTTGACATTGCTTCCATCACTCTTTATGATTCTTTTAATCCATAACTCACGGTGGACAAATGAGCATGACAAAGAGATTCTCTGTGCTGACAGGACTTGTTCTGTTATTCACCCTTCTAACATCCCTTCTGGTCTTTCCCCATGCCCTTGCGGCCGACAAGAAGGTGGCCGTTCTTCCCCTGGCCCTCTATGCGGACCCGAGCAAGGCTTACCTCCAAGAAGGAATCAGGAGCATGCTCGCTTCCCGGCTTTCAGGAGAAGGGCTCCAGGTGCTCGGCGACCAGGCCGTAGCCCCCTTCCTCAGGGAAGGGGAAGAAAAGGGCGTCACATCCCCGGCGAGAGCCGCGGAACTGGCAGAACTGCTCAAGGCCGAGTATGCCATTTACGGGAGCGTCACAGGCACCGGAAGCGGATACAGTCTCGATCTCTCCATCCTGGACCGCACCAAGCAACCCCCTAAGACTACCAACGTGTCGGAGGCGGTCACCGAGGACGAGCTGATTCCCAGGATGGCCGACGTGGTCTATGATTTCCGGGCCATTGTGGCCGGCGTAGACATTCGAAAAATCGAGAGGCCCGAGGGTGAAGCCGACGAGGGAGGAAAGGGGCTGTTTTTCAAGCGCACCGCGGAGTCTTACGGGTTCAAGCCTTCCGGAAGAATGTCCGTCAGAATGGCCGTCATGTCCATGGACGTGGGCGACCTGGACGGCGATGGCAAGGAAGAAGTGGTTGTCTTGGGCCGGGAAACTCTGAGCGTCTACGCAAAGACGGAGCAGTCCTTTGCCCTCAGGGGCACGATGGATGCCGTCACGGGCGAAGAGTTCCTGAAAGTCAGCGTTGCGGATGTGGACAACAACGGCAAGGCCGAGATTTACCTCGTGAGCCTCTACGGCCGGCGGGCCCAGAGCTCGGTGTGGGAATGGGAAGGCAAATTCACGAATAAGATCGATCGCCGGACCGGCAACCTGCACGTGGCCAGGAATCATGGCGGGGGGCCGCCCATGCTCATGTTTCAGGATTCCGCAATCGACAAACTCTTCGCAGGAAAAATATTCACCATGGCATATGACGGGGGGACTCTGGTCAAGAGGGATCCCCTTCCGGACCTCGAGGGCGTCCAGATCTATACTCTCGCTCTTTTTGACTTTGACCGCGACGGAAAGCCCGATCTTGTCGGCCTCGGTCAGCCGGGCCTGACCGAGGAGTCTTTCATCCACATCTGGGATATGCAGGGCAAAATCCTGGCAAAGGCCAATGAACCGGTCGGGGGCACCAACAACGCCATCCGATACGGGAGGCACAATCCCGATGATCAGCCTCCCCGGGTCCTGTTCAACAGCAAGATCGTCACCATGGATGTGGACGGCGACGGCAAGAAAGAGATCCTGACCGCTTCCAACGGCGCCCTGACAAAGCGCATGGACTTCTGGCTGTACCTCGACGGAAACGTGGTGGCCTACAAGCCTGAAGGAGGCACCCTGGTCCAGAGCTACAAGAGCGGAAAAATCAAGTACTGCCTGACGGACATGCAGGTCGTCGGCGAAAGGCTTTACCTCGCAGCCCAGGAGGGAGAGATCGCGACGTTCACCGAGGGTGCGGGAAGGATTATTTGGTTTGAGTAATCGAAGAAGAATACAGGAGACAGAAGACAGGAGACAGAATTCGCAACCCCTTGCATCAGGCCCTTCATTCTGTATTCTGACTCCTGTATTCTGTCTTCTTCATCTCTTCAATACCCCAAAATACTGTCCGGTTCGATCCATTTTGTCTCCCACCTTGTTGCCGCAATAGGCGCAGCGGTACTCGTACTTATCTCCTTCCGGCAGGATCAGAAGCAGGAATTTTCGCACCGGCACCGCCTGCCGGCACTTGGTGCAGTAAAGCTCCATGGCCTCGAATTCCTCGAACTGGGCTTTTGGTTTCCTGGAAGGTCGGGTGTCGAAATCATAGTCCATGACTTAATCCTCTGGATATGAAAAGTGGGTTGTGGTATTTTTCGCCAAATCCCCCTGCCCCCCTTTACTAAAGGGGGGAATGAAGCGGCACCTTATTGAACCTCCCCCTTTGGAAAAGGGGGATCGAGGGGGATTTTTATGCGCCTTGGGCGCATTCATGGGCGCGGGCGACCCTTGCGAGGGTCATGAGCGTTTACGAGTGCATCATATTTTAATTCCCCCCATTTCGGAACGCAAGAACCAGAAGGAGGAAACCGTGAAAATCAAGCATATCGACCACATCGGCATTGCGGTGAAAACCATCGAGCAGGCAGGCAAGTTCTACACCGATGTCCTCGGTCTCAAGATCATGGACTTTGAAAACGTGGCTGACCAGAAGGTGAACGTGGCCTTTCTCCCGATCACCGACAGCGAGGTGGAACTCCTCGAATCCACCCACGAGGACGGCCCTGTGGCAAAATTCATCGAGGCCAGGGGAGAAGGCATCCAGCACATCGCCTTCCGGGTGGAAAACATCGAAGCGGCTCTGGCCGAACTCAAGGCCAAAGGCGTGCGCCTTATCGACCAGCAACCCAGAAAAGGAGCCGGCGGCGCCAGGATCGCCTTCATCCACCCGAAGGAAACAAACGGCGTGCTGGTGGAAATTTGTGAAAGAGGATCGTGATGCCCCCTTGGACTGAAACCGTGCCCTACAAGCCCAGGAACGCATGGAAAGGCACGGTGCGCCGGCAGGACGGTTTTGTGGAAAAAGACTGCGGGGACCTGTCCGTCCTTCCTCGGCTCCTGGGCAGGATTTCCCTCCTTTGGGAGGAGAAGGCTCTTAAAAGGCTCAAGGGAATCGAGGGAATTCCGGAATACCTGGGAAGGCCGACCAGGAATTCCCTCAAGATGGCATCCGTCCCGGGAGTGCCTCTCGACAAAATGAAGAGGGGCGAACTGAGCGAGCGGTGTTTTCGGAGGCTCAAGGACCTGCTCCTCCAAATCCACAGGATGGGTGTTGCACACGGTGATCTTCACATGAGGAACATCCTGATTGACGGGGACAGGCCTTATGTGATTGATTTCTCTACGGCCTATGTGCGGGGTCGTCTCCCTCTCCTCGACCGCCAGATCTTTAACCTTGTCGTGCAGCTCGACATGGAAAGATTATTTAAGATAGAAAAGACGTTCTTCGGCAAAGGAGAACGGCCCCGCATGTTCTTTCTTTACCGCCTCGTGAAAGGAATACGATGAATAGAAGGCTTCTCCATGCTATCCCCATACTTCTGGCCATGGTGGTCATGCTCATCCTCGCCAGACCGACCATCCTCTCTCTCGTCGCGGGAGGGATGATCGTATTCGCAGGCCAGGCGCTCCGCGTGTGGGCAAGCGGTCACCTCATCAGGAACGAGGAAGTGACCACCTCTGGACCCTATGCCTACCTTCGGGACCCTTTGTACCTGGGCAGGTTGCTTCTCCTCGTCGGATTCTGCGTCATGGCGTGGGGATACAACTGGATTATCCTGATCATTGGATTAGGGGTTTTCTTTTTCAATTACATGCCACGGAAATATCGGAAGGAAATGGCCAGGCTCGAGAAGATTTTTGGACAGGACTACAAGGACTACGCATCCTCCGTCCGGGGGCTGCTGCCCCGCCTGACCCCCTATCCGAAGGCACGCAACAGACCGTGGCGTTTCGATCTTTTTTGGAGTGTGAACAGGGAAAAATATTTTCTCCTCGGAACCGTCGTGTTCTTCCTGCTCGTCATCGGCCGTTATGTTTATTCATAGTTTTTTTTGCTCTGCAAAAAAAACTGCGGCGAAGCTGACGGCCGAGCGGGTTGCTTCCTCATGCCAGACTTCGTAGTGAAGGAGCTCACCATTGCTTGGCGGGAGGACTTCGAGCAGGCAGGCAAGGGCGGCGAAACCGCACACGTTGTATTCATCCCTGACCTTGATTGATTCGTCCCAGAACCCGTCGGCGTCCCTTAAGGCGAGGCAGTGGAGCAGGCGCTCGTCGTGGGCCCGGCTGCGGCTTTCCAGGTGCCTCGCCGGCGTGTCATGGCCGAATTTTGGCCCGATGTGGGAGAAGTCCACCCCGGCCACAACCAGGGTTTCCTGCCCAGGGTCGCTCACCACCTCTCTCATCGCTTCCAAAAATGGCCCGGCCTTGTCCAGATAGGCCGCCCTTTTGTATTCCGGAAGTGAAGTCGGAAGGGACCCGCAAAGGATTGGAATCATACTGAACGGCCTCGCGTTCAGGATGTGCTGAAGGAAGATGACCTGGAACTCGATGGAGTGCTCCGCCTTGTGAGCGAAATCGCCGGCAGCGATCACGTCTTTGGCGGCAGCTTTCAGCTTTTCCACGGAAGCTTTCTCCGCCTTGACCTTCCCGAGAGGCGTGGAAAATTCCTTTTCCGAGAGTGAGAACAACCCGTCAAATCCCTGGTGGCCCACACCCAGTACGACCACTCTTGCAGGGGATGATTTCTCGATGCAACGGTATGCGCTCGCATAGCCCTTGGCCCCGACGGTGAGATCGATGTGGGGAGACACCAGGGCGACAGCTTTTCCCTCTGGACGGGGCGAGGAGCAAGGGAGTGACATGATCTCATCCAGCTTGCTTCTCAGCTCCAGGGGATTGCCGGGATAGGCTTTTCCGCTGTGCGAGCAGGGTCTGACCTCACATTCGGCGAATTCCCTCACGATTCGGTCCCTGGCCTTTTTGAACCGGTCGGAATCGAGCAGGTAGGAGTCATCGAGATGGGCAAGGAACCCTTTGACTTCATCGCTTCCGACCAGGACACCACCCCTCTCCCTCATCAATGTTGTCTGGATATCCCTGATCGTTGTTGCGTCCTGAAGCAGGATCATGAGCCGGTAAAGGTCAAAGTCGATCGCCTTGCCCTCCGGCACCAATCCAAGGTGGTCCCGGACCAGGATGAGGTGCCTTCCCTGGTACTCAAAGGGAATGAATTCCAGGTCGCGCCGTATGGATGGCAGGATGTCGTTCATTGGATGTATCGCCTTTGGTTCAGCGGTTGTCCAAAACAACTCTATCACCACAGAGGCACGGAGAGCACAGAGAAGGGGATCAATTTTTTGTCTATCGGGAGATAGCGATAGACAAAAAGACGCCCTCAATTGGTACACTTACCATCGCATTACTCATCGCCTGGCGGATAAGCGCCAACATTTGTCAAGCGCATGATTCGATGATGCTCGACATTCAGAAATCTTCAGGCAGAATCTTTTTGTTTTTCGGTATCTCCCGAAAAACAAAAACTTTCTCCTCTGTGCACTCCGTGCCTCTGTGGTGAGTCTAATCTTTCGCCCTACAGCCCCCCAATCGGAAAAACCTCATGCTCCAGGAATCCCACGACCTCCCTCATCCGCTGCCTGCAAAGGTCCCGGCGCTTGCCGGTGTGAGCCGCATCTCTCAGGGACCTCGCCGGGGCCAGGGCAGTGGCGAATCCCTGCGGGAAATCATCAGGCAAATCCACGCCGTTCATGACAGCCCAGGCAAGGGTCCATGCCCGCGCCACATTTGCGATCTCATATCCGCCGCCGCCCAGGGCGACCAGGGCGGGCGCATGATTCACAAGAAAGGAGACCACCTCGCAGAAGCCGTTCGTTGTCAATTCGAGAGCGGCAAGCGGATCATTCCAGAACGAGTCCACGCCGAGCTGAGAAACGATCACGTCGGGGTTAAAGCTCTCGAGGAGCCTCGGCAAAATGGCTAAGAAGCCTTCAAGAAAAACCTCATCGTCGGTTCCCGGCAGCATGGGGACATTGACGGCATAGCCCATCCCCGCTCCCTTTCCCGTCTCGGAAACACTTCCGGTCCCGGGGAAAAGGGTGAAGCCGTCTTGATGGAAAGAAAGGGTGAGGACTCTCGGGTCTTCATAGAAAGCCCACTGGACCCCGTCCCCGTGATGGGCGTCGATATCCAGATACAGGACCCTCTTGCCACGGTCCAGGAAATGATAAATCACCAGCGCGGGATCATTGACGTAGCAAAACCCTGAAGCCCTCCCGGTCCCGGCATGGTGCAGTCCTCCCGCGATGTTGAAGGCGATCCGCGCCTTCCCTTCCGAAACTATTTGAGCGCATTGAAGGGATGCGCCGGCATGGAGCATGGACCAGTCCCACAGTCCCTGGAAGATTGGATTGTCCCCCGGCCCCAGCCCGCAGGTGTAATAGCGATTGAGCGACCCGCGGTTTGCTTCCTTCAGCACTTCCAGGTACGCAGAGGTGTGGAAACGGGCGATCTCCTCCTCCTTGGCCGGGATGGTTTCAATGATTTCTGTATCGGGCAGGGCGAACAAGCCATAAGCCTTGCATAGTTCGTAGGTGAGCCGAAGTCGTTCGATCCTGAGGGGATGGTCCGGGCCGTAATCGTAGTCGAAATAGCGTTCCGTGAAAACGAATGCGGTTTTCATACTGTCCTCAACCTGTCATTGCGAGCCCATCTTCTTCACCGTCATTGCGAGGCGCACAGCGCCCCTCCAGCCTCCTGCGCGCCATAGCCGCTACGGCGGCGGTGCGAGGCGGGCAAGCGTGGCAATCCCTTCCTTCCCGTCATTGCGAGCCCGAAGGGCGCGGCAACCTCCTTACGCCGGGATCGCCACGTCCCCCGGATCGAGTCCGGGGTCCTCGCGATGACCCTTGATATCTTTATCATTCCGCACCATCCATGGCCACTAATTTCAGCTTCTACATCAGGCGCTGCCCATCCTGCCCAAGTATGCCTTTTTTGGTGACGGCTGCGTCGCCTTTTAGTATAAACCTCATCGGGTTGACCCCAGGAAAGAGGTTCATCTTCAGAAACCATGTCCAGCCAACAGGTTGACGAAAGCCAATCTAAACATCCCTCCAACGGCGTGACCGGACTTATCCTGGCCGGAGGCAAGAGCACTCGATACGGCACCAACAAGGCCCTGGTCGAAGTCGACGGTATCCGCCTGATCGATCGCGCCGTGAGAGTCATGAAGGCCGTGTTTAAGGAAATCATCGTCCTCACGAACACACCTGCCGATTATGCCTTTCTCAATCTGCCCATGGCGGAAGACCTCATTAAAGACCTGGGACCTATCGGCGGTATTTACACCGGTCTCGAAATCATGCCAGGAGAAGCGGGGTTTTTCGTAGCATGTGACATGCCCTTTCTCAACGAGGCGCTCGTCCGTCACATGGTCGCCTCCAGGGGCAATTTCGATGCGGTGGTCCCCAGAATGGGCTGGATGCTCGAGCCTCTTCACGCGATTTACACCCGGAGATGCCTTCCTGTGATCAAGGCCTCGATTGAATCTCACGATTACCAGATTCTCAAATGTTTTCCGAAGTTCCATATCAAATACCTGGACGAGGAAGAGCTGCGGGCCTTTGACCCGGAACTGCGATCTTTTTTCAACATTAATCAACCCAAGGACTTACCTCAAAATCCTCCCTAAGAGGCTGTCCGGCAACCGGTCTCCCATCCCCTGCCCAAGATCCCGGGAACGGGGGTGGGAGGGAATGAAAGGGAGGGGGAGCGAACCATGTTTGAACTGATTCTGGCCGTCGGGCTTGCCATGTCCATTTCAGCGGCATGCTCTCTTTTCGAAGCCGTGCTGTACTCTGTGCCGCTGAGATACATCGAAACCATGGTCCATCAGAAAAAAGTGAGCGGAAGGGTTTTTCGATCCTTGCGCAGAGACGTGGATAAACCCATTGCCGCCATTTTGACCCTCAACACCATCGCCAACACAGGAGGCGCTGCTATTGCAGGGTCTGCGGCGGCGACGGTTCTCGGACAGGACTCCCTGGGGTATTTCTCGGCCGCTCTCACTTTGGCTATCCTCATATTCTCGGAGGTTTTGCCCAAGACGACCGGTGTGGTCTACGGCAAATCACTCGTTCCGGTGGTGGCCTTTCCGATCCGATGGCTGGTGACGGGGCTTAAACCCGCCATCTGGATGATCAGCCACCTCACAGGATTGATCGGCCGCAAGAGGCCGCCCGAGTCCATCTCTCCTGACGAGTTGAAGGTGATGGCCAGGTTGAGCCTGAGGTCAGGCGCGATCAAAGAATACCAGGAGATCATCATCGACAACGTCCTTTCCCTGGACAAGCGGACGGTAAAAGACGTGATGACGCCGAGGACGGTGGTTTTTTCTTTGAGTGAACACCTGACCCTCGAGGAGGCGGCGACAAAATCCAAGCGGTGGGAGCACAGCCGCTTCCCTGTATATGACAAGCATGTTGAAGACATCGTGGGCATGGTTCTGACCAAAGACCTTTTCATGGCCCTTTCGGCCGGCGAAAAGGGCAGACGGCTGACGGACATCATGCTGCCCGTGCACTTTGCGGCGGAAACGGCCCGGCTCAACAATGTGCTCATGGACTTCATGGGAGCAAAACAGCATCTCTTCGTGGTGCTTGACGAGTATGGAGGCCTCTCCGGGGTGATCTCTTTGGAAGACATTCTCGAGGAAATCCTGGGCCGCGAGATTGTGGACGAGTCGGACCAGGTGGCGGACAAAAGGGAATTGGCCCGGCAGCGACGAAGCAATGTGACCGGGAAGAACCAGTAGGCAGTAAGAAGTAAACAGTAAGCAGCAAAAAATCCAGAGATCAGAGCCTCAGAGGGCAGAAGTCTTTGCCCCTCGGATTTCCGTCTTCGTCAAGAGGTGCTCCTGCATTTTGGTATTTGTCATTTTTGGTTACCTGTAGGAGGGCGCTCTCCTTCGACTTTCCTCAGGACGGTGAGGGCAATCGAACCGCTGCTCCCGATTGATCGCGACCAGGAGGTCGCTCCTACTGAGACTGTTTAACTGGGATTCCACAATCTTGATCGATGACAGCTTCATTCTTCAGATTCTCCAGGCACTTTTGGCATTTCCACTTATGACCCTTCCAAACGTCACTCTCTGCGCACCTGACGCCGGCAAGAGCTGCTTCGCCTGCTGCCCGCCCATCCGCCCTGCGGGATACGAGCATATTCAGTATAAGCACATCCTCAAGCGCGAGTTCAGGGAAAACACCCTCGCCTTCAACAAAGACGAGATGAAGGTCGTGCCCATCACGGGTTTCAGTTGCTGGGCTCTAGGCTACCTGGACAAGGGGTACAACCGCATCGGTTGTTTGCTTCACCCCCTTCAAAATGAGGGAGCAGATCTTCGCTTCAGGGTCAATTACGGCGACAAGTGCCGCCGCGAATCCTGCCCGGAATCCGCAACCTTCTCCCGCCTCAACGGTGAAGCGAGGCGTTTCTGGCTCCATCTCGCAGACGGCCTTGATTCCTTTGCTTACTCGAGCAGAAAGGAGAATCCTCTGTTCACCCTCATGGCCTGGGGAAACGGGTTGTTGGAACTGATTCCCTCTGTCGAAGGATATCGCAGGGTCGACAAGGGAGTCTTTCTCAGGGAGTATCTCTTTTTCCAACCGAGCCTGCGGCCCAGACCTCATGCCTATCTCGCAGAACGCCTCATCACGGAGGAGAATGTCTTTGTCCTTAAAAAGCCTGGCTTCAGGGAAGAATTCCTGCGGTTTTCCGGTTCCCTTTCCAGTAAAATTCGCCAGGCTTTTGGCGACTGGGCGACGGGAGGTCGGGAGATTGCCGCGCTCCCCCGGACCTTGTCCGGGGTCGCTCGCAATGACCGCATGATGCGTACGGCACGTTCTTCTCCTGGAGAGGAATTGGAAAGCGAACATGCCGTGCACCGCCTTCCCCTGGACAGGGATTTTCTGGATTTCCTCCGCCTGTGTGCAAGAATAACGAGAATCAATCAGGACGATGCCCTCAGGCTGAAAGCCATGGCGGACGAAGAGCTGGAAAGGTTTCGCAGGAGTTTGAATAATATCTTGACCCGTCCGTGATCTTTCCCTATACTCCATCCTCGTTTTCCGCTCTGTCGCCGACGCGCCAAAGCCAATCCCCCCTTCCCCCCTTTTTCAAAGGGGGGAAGTCGGAGGATCGAGGGGGAATTTTTTATAAATCGCCCCATTTGTCATTGCGAGCGAAGCGAAGCCGTTCGGCCCCGAGCTCACGGCCGAGGGGCAATCTCGTAGCTAGCCGGATATCAATGAGATTGCTACGGCGCTTCGCGCCTCGCAATGACGGTGCGGGACTTCTTACGAGACCATCAAGGTTGTCTTGAAATTCTTTTAAAGCGGCGAAGCCGCGTTCTATAAAATCGCGGTAGCGATTTTATAAAGTGAACGGGAGGTCAGGTATGGGAAAAGTCGGAGTTATCGGTGTAGGCCAGAGCGCCTTTGTGAGGGGTTATCCGGGGTCGATCAGGGAACTGGCTTTCGAAGGATTCAAGGAGTGCATGAAGGATGCCCAGGTATCCGTGAAAGACATCGACGCGACGATCATCTGTTCAGCCCCGGAATATGATAAACAGAGATCGCCTGCAGGTGTTCTGGCAGAGTATCTCGGCCTTACCCCGCAGCCCACGTTCTATGTGGAAACGCTCTGCTCATCAAGCACCACAGGGTTGAAGCTGGCCTACTCTCTGATCGAGTCGGGCCTTCATGACGTGGTCCTCGTCCTCGGCTTCCAGAAGATGTCGGAAATCTCGTCGGCCGAGTCCCAGGAAAGAATGGGCCGGGGCGCCGACATTCAGTGGGAAAGCCCCTTCGGGACCATGATGCCGGCCTATTATGCCATGTATGCCAGGGCCCACATGGCGAAGTACGGCACCACGCCCGAGGACCTCGCTCTCATCAGGGTCAAAGCGGCCACGTACGGGCAGATCAACGAGAAGGCGGTTTACAGGAAGGCCGTTGCTCTCGAGATGTTTACGGACCCGGAAAACGCCATGTCCGGTCCGGTGGCAACCCCTCTCCGCGTGGGAGATTGCTGCGCCAACGCCGACGGAAGTTCCTGCCTGATCGTCGCCAGCGAGGAAAAAGCCAAAGCGTTTTCCAAGAAACCGGTCTGGATCCTGGGCATCGGCGCGGCCTCGGCTCCTGTGAACATGGCAGGAAGGGATCTCTTCACGGGACTCACGGTCGGCGAACTCGCAGGCAAACAGGCTTTCCAGATGGCCGGGCTCACTCCCAAGGACATCGATGTCGCCGAAGTTCACGACTGCTTCACCATCGCAGAAATGATGGCCTACGAGAATCTCGGATTTGCGAAACCCGGCGAAGGCAGGGAACTCATCCGCAACAAGGAAACTTACAAGGACGGAAGCATACCGGTCAATGTGGATGGAGGCTTGCTGTCAAAAGGACATCCCATCGGAGCCACCGGAGGGTCCCAAGTCAGGACGATTGTGCTTCAGCTCAGAGGCGAGGCCGGAGCGATTCAGGTCAAGGATGCGGGAATCGGTCTTGTCCACAACATCGGGGGTGTCGGACTTTACGGTAACGTGATCATTTTCGGGAGGTAACAGAGATGGCAAAAAAAGAATTGGACACTCGATTCAGCAAATTCGGTACCGTGAGCTTTACCTCCATCACGAAAACGAATGATTTTGTCGGCTATCTTGAGCTGGACAAAGTCATGGGAACAACGTGCAAGGGCTGCGGCCTCAAGTTCTTTCCTCCCCGGGCCGACTGCTACCAGTGCCTGTCGAGCGACATGGAATGGTTTGAGGTTTCCGGCAAGGGCAAGCTCGTCACCTTCAGCAAACTGCAGTACGGGCCTGTGGGCTTCGAAGGAGACCTTCCCTATTCCATCGCTCTCGCTGATTTCGGAAAATACAAAGTCTTCGGAAGACTGGCGAGCGACATTCCTGAAGAAGATATCAAGGTCGGGATGGACGTGAAGGCGACGGTCAATACCCTGCCCAACGGGCAGTTGAACTATGTGTTCAAGAAGGCGTGAAAGAATGGAGTGATGGAGTAATGGAGTATTGGAGTACTGGAGAGAAGAATACAGGAGACAGGAGACAGAATAAACTACAATCCGGTACCTGCTCAGTCTGTCATTTGGCCCTCTGGTATTACCAACACTCCATTACTCCGATACTCCAGCACTCCGGTTTTGAGTTACTCCACCACCCCGGTACCCCATTTCTTGATCTCCCGTGAGCAAAAACGAGAAAACTTCCTCTCCTGACTCCTCCGAACCCTCGGGCTGGCTTGAGATTGCCGTTGAAATCCATCCCGTCACCTATGAAGCACTCGGTGCATTTTTTTTCGACCTGGGGTGTCATGGTGTGGTTTCCCAGAGCTTTTATGACCGCGTCTTCAGGGCCTACCTGCCGCTCGACATGGATTCGGAAAACGTTCGGGCCAAGATCGGCTCTTTCCTGAAAAACCTTGAGAAGATCTTTCCTGAGGCCCGCTCGCCGCAAGTGTCTTTTGACATCATCGAGAGCCGGGACTGGAGCCGTCTGTGGCGAAAGCACTATCGACCCCTTCGTGTCTCCGAAAGGCTCACGGTGTTCCCTGCCTGGGAGCCCCTTCCTCCAAGCTTCCAAGGAACCCTCATCAGGATGGACCCCGGCCCCGCCTTCGGGACCGGTGAACACGCCACCACGCGGATGTGTCTCAAGGCCATGGAAGCGTGCGGTGTTCAGCAGCCGTGGACGATGCTCGACGTCGGGACGGGCAGCGGAATTCTTGCCATTTACGGTGCAAAACTCGGCGCCCTGCGCGTATTGGCCCTCGACAATGATCCCGATGCATTGCGCTGGGCCGAGAGGAACATTGCTCTCAACGAGGTTTCAAATTCCATTCACCTCTCGTCACGGTCTCTCCGCGAGATCGACGGGCAGTTCACGATGGTGGCTGCGAATCTCACCCTCGACACCATCCTGGAGTTCATGCCTTTTTTCGCCGGGGTGGTTGAGCCGGCTGGATGGTTGATCCTATCAGGCCTTCTCAAAGAGCAGATCGCCAAGGTCCGATACGCGCTCGGCCGCGAAGGCCTCCGCGACGTGCAGGTTTTGCAGGAACAAGAGTGGGCGTGCGTGGTAGCAAAAAAAACGGAGTGATGGAGTGATGGAGTAATACAAGATTGACGGCTTCGTAAAAAGTCCGTAAACGCTGACTCGGTCATTGCGAGCCCTTCGACAGGCTCAGGATAAACTCCGCGAAGCCGTTCGGCCTCGAGCTCACGGCCGAGGGGCAATCTCGTAACTGGCCGGATATTAATGAGATTGCCACGGCGCTTCGCGCCTCGCAATGACGGTTTCGGGCTTTCTGCAAAACCGTCGCTCGTTACTTGTCACTGTTTTCTTAACTTTAGGCACTTTAGCGCACTTTAGCGCACTTTAGGCACTTTTCATGCGTCGTTTCTTCGTTGAAAACATTCCATCCCAAGGCGAAACCCTTGTCATCAGGGGCTCGGAGGCAAGACACATGATCCGAGTCCTGAGAATGAGAGTCGGGGATCGCCTGATCCTCATGGACCGAAAAGGCCTTCGTTTTCAGTCACGCATCGAGTCCGTGCGAGGGCAGGAAGTCACGGTTCTCTTGGAGAAACCCGCCCCGGCCCCAGCAGAGTCGCCGGTCAAGATCATCCTCTGCCAGGCGCTTCTCAAGGCTCGGGCCATGGATTTCGTGATCGAGAAAGCCTCGGAGATCGGCGTTCATCAAATCCTCCCCTTTGCCTCCCAGAGGACGGTCGTCAGGGCAGGCCATGATCAGTCATCCGCCAGGATCAGGCACTGGCGTGAGATCGCCGTCAGTGCCTCCAAGCAGTCGAACCGCGCCAAGCCCCCGGAGGTGGCGCTTCCATGTACGCTCTCCACTCTGGTTGAGCAATGGCAGAATGAAAGAGCCCTCAAGGTTATTCTTTGGGAAGATGAAAAGGCTCAGGATCTGAAAGCCATCTTGAAAGGATGGGCGCCGTTAACGACCGTCGTCGGCATCATAGGCCCTGAAGGAGGCTTCAGCGTTGAAGAAGTGGACAGGGTCCGGCAAGGAGGGTTCCTGTCCGCGTCTCTGGGCCGTCGGGTCTTGAGAGCCGAAACAGCCGCTATAACTTTTCTCGCCATCCTGCAGTATGAATGGGGAGACTTGAGCCACACCAGTGAGCTCTCCGACAACCCAGCCCTCCTCTCGCCCTAGTTTTATATAACGCAAGTTCCTTGACGGAAATGTCATTTCGAACGAAGTGGCAGGGACGGCCATTCCCCTCAAGGCGATATCTATTGGCGCCGAGGGAGGGTCCAGCGCATTTTGCCGATCAGACAGACCAGGTTCGTCAGGAGAAAAATCATCACCGCGGTAACGTGAAAGAGATCGAGGCCGATGATGAAAGGGTCGGAAAAGTATACCTGGGGGAAGTTCTTCACCACGATGAGCGCACCGGAGATCACAATGCCGGAGAGAAGCAACGCCCGCAGCAAGCCGCTCCTGCTGAGCCTGAAGCGAGTCTTCTGCAAAAAAAGGAAATCAAAGAGGCCGTAGAAGATGAGGACCAGCAGGACGGCGGCGCCGACATAGTGGATGTTGCGGGTCAGATAATAGTCTGTCAGCCAACCGAGTCCCGGAATGTCGCTCAGGTAATAACGGTTGTAAATGGGCATCTGGCCGAATCCGGTCAGGGCCATGAAGAAAAGGGTCAGGATGTATAGATACGAGACCCAGCGTGATCTAGGGGTCTTTTTTTTGTCGCCTTCACTGAATTTTGCCATCGTCCCTGCTCCTTACGCTTTTTTGTCCGTGCTTTTCATGAATTTGAACGCCGCAGCAGCTACCCCGGCAAAGGGGGCGACGATCATCGCAGTAGCCAGGTTGTTGGCTTCGGCCATGGCGTCGGGCACGCGGTCGAGGTGCGGTTCACCGTCTCCCTTTACAATGGCTTTGTTCAGTTCCTCAAAAGGTACGGGCGACACATAGATCGTGTTGGTGCCCCCGTTCTCCGTCTCGCCGTAAATGTACCCCTTCGTCTCCTTGGCCAGCGCATGGGCTTTGGCAATGATCTCCTCCCGAGGCCCGATGGTTTGCACCTGTTCGGGACAAGCCTCGACGCAGGCCGGAATTTTGCCCTGAGCGATGCGATCGTAGCACCGGTCGCACTTGTACATCACCCCGTTTCCGGCAAGGGAAGGCATGAGCTTGAGATAGATCCCCACACCTGTCTGGCGCTGGGGAATATCCCATGGGCACACGTCCTTGCACTTTGAGCCGCCGAGGCAGATGTCTGCATCGATCGTTGAGATCCCGTTCTCCTGTTGCTTTGCGGCCCCCCAGGGGCACAGCTTGACGCAGGGAGGATTGACGCAATGCATGCACCGCCGCGGAATGGTCAGCTCCGTCTCTTTTCCATCGATGGAGACCGTGGCGCGCTGGATGAACAGCCAGTTATAGGGGGTGAGCCGTTCGGTCTCATCGCGCTTCTCGGACCAGTCCGAAACCTTGACCCTGGACGGGTACATCTTGGGAAAAGGTTTCTTGGGCTCCGGGTACTTGTGCGAGTTGGTTTCTTTGCAGGCTTCCACACAGGCTTCGCATCCGATGCACTTGCGAATGTCGATGAGCGTGGCCAACTGCCCCGCTCCGTCGGAACCCAGGGCCGTCCTGACCCCGGGGACTCCGGATGCGGCCACGCCTGCAGCGGCTGCAAGACTTCCTTTCAAAAATGAACGACGGGAAATCGTTTGGTTCATGGAATCCTCCGTGGATTGGTCATTTTCTGCAATGACCTCAGTTGCGATGCAAGACCCGTTCCATTTACAGTGAAAATCCCCCCTGCCCCCCTTTACTAAAGGGGGGAATGAAGCGGCACCTTATTGAACCTCCCCCTTTGGAAAAGGGGGATCGAGGGGGATTCTTGTGCGCCTCAGGCGTATTCATGGGCGCGGGCGACCCTTGTGAGGGTCATGAGCGTTTACGAATCCGTCAATTTTGATGCAGCCTCATTCGGCCTCCTCGCTTTTCAGCGGGATGCTCCACTTTTTCATGAGCTTCCAGACCGCGGTGCGGCTGATTCCAAGCCGGCGGGCAGCTTCCGCCTTGTTCCATCCGGAGCTCCGGAGCAGATCGACCAACTGATCCGCTCTAAGCGCTTTCGCGGCTCCCTGACGCCCGGAGGTTGGAGGGCTCTTGAACCCGCTCCACCTATGGCCTTCACGGATTTCCTGCGGCAGGTGATCGACTTCGATCTGACCTCCCGGGCACAGGACAAAGGCGTGTTCCACGGCGTTTTCCAACTCGCGGACATTGCCTGGCCAGGGGTGGTCGAGACAGGCCCTCATGGCCGTTTCCGTCAGATCGCGGATGTTCTTCCCCGTCTTCTGGTTCAGGCGGGCAATGAAGTGGCTCAGGAGGAGCGGGATGTCTTCCCGTCGCTCCCGAAGGGGCGGCAAATGGATGGGGAAGACCTTGAGGCGATAGAAGAGATCCTCCCGGAACAGGCCCTGCTGCGCCCGGGCATGGAGGTCCTGGTGGGTGGCGGCCAGGATGCGGATATCGACCTTGCGCCGCACCGACTCCCCCACCCGCTCGATCTCCCTCTCCTGCAACACCCGCAGGAGCTTGATCTGGATTAAGGGGCTCAACTCGCCGACCTCGTCCAGGAATACGGTGCCGCCGTCGGCTTCCTCGAAGCGTCCCCTGCGGTCACGCAACGCCCCGGTAAAGGCTCCCCGCACGTGCCCGAAGAGCTCGCTCTCAAGGAGGGATTCCGACAGGGCCGCGCAGTTCACCGTCACCAGGGGTTTCCCCGCCCGGGAGCTGTTGTGGTGAATGGCGCCGGCCACGAGTTCCTTGCCGGTCCCGCTTTCCCCCTGGATCAGAACCGCGGCGTCGCTGGCCGCAGCGGCACGGATCGCGACAAAAACGTCCTGCATGGGCCGGCTTTTCCCGATCAGGTTCCCGAGGGTAAACATTTCCCCGAGCCGCCGGGCCGCTTCCTCGGCCGTCCGCCGGGCCTCGGACAGTTCACTGAGGTCGTTGACCGTCTCCACCACGCCGAGGATCCGGCCGTCTTCATCCCTGACCAGCCTTGCATTCTTGATCACCGGCACATCGTGACCGTCACGGTGACGCAAATGGCATTCTTTGGGCTCCGTCTTGCCCCGCTTTATCAGCCCGCACTCCTTCAGCCCGGTCGGGCATGCCTTGTTGATGCAGCGGCTGAACTGCAGCATATCGCACGTTTTTCCAAGCGCCGCCTCGGCTGTGTAGCCCGTAATTTTTTCCATGGACGGGTTCCAGGAACTGATGCGCCCGCTCTCGTCCAGGGTAAAAACCCCTTCGGCCATGCTGTCGATGACCTGGTGCACAAAACGCCTGTTCAGAATGTTTTTCCTTTTCGAGACCATGCTATTCGACTGCCCTCTCCCCCAATAAGCCCCATTTTTCAGCGTTACATAACGTTATGTAACGTTACCACAAAAGACCGGAACGCAATAGGGCGGTCAAAGATTTTTCCCAATGGAATCTTCGAGCAATCTTGATGCATTCGTAAACACTCATGACCCTCACAAGGGTCGCCCGCGCCCATGAAAATCCCCCCTGCCTCCCCTTTTCGAAAGGGGGGGACTTTATGGCGGCTCCTTAAACCTCCCCCTTTATCAAAGGGGGATTGAGGGGGATTTTAATGCGCGGGGGTGGCCTGCGCCCAGGTCATGAGCGTTTACGAGGCCGTCAATGTTGGGCAGGGGAGATTTAGATTGTCCTGCAGCTTCCCTCGGGATATATATGGGATTCGGAAAGGAGGCGGCCCTCGGCCCATGGAAACAGAAAAACAAGCAAAAAGGAGATTGCAGATGGTTCTGAGACGAATGTCTACGTTATGGGTGATGTGCGCGGCGGGCATTCTGCTCAACGCGTGCGCCGGCGGCGGCACCAACATGGTGAATTCATGGAAGGAACCCTCGGCCGGGGCTCTCGAGTTCAAGAAGGTCGCCGTGTTCTTCCTGCACAAGGATCAGACCGTACGCGGCATCGGGGAAGAGGAATTGGTCCGTCAGGTAAAGAGAACCGCGGCCGTTCCGAGTATTGCCTTGTTTGAGCAATTGAATCGCAAAGACCTGGATGCCATCGTGAAGCAGCTAAAGAGCAGAAGTTTTGACGGTGCGATCCTCATGCGCATAGCCGATGTGGATGAAAAGATCACCGTCTCGCCGGGTATCCGACCGGCATACTATGTGACCTTCTCCTCCTACTACAGTTATGTCGTCCCCACGCTGGAATATTATTCCGGCCTTCCGCCCAAGGAAAGCAAGGATCGGAAGGTGAAGGTTGAAACCGTGTTCTATTCACTCCTTCAGGATAAGATGCTCTGGATCGGGATCAGTGAAACTTCCAACCCGGAGACCATCCGGGATCTGGTCGTCAAGAATGCGGCCGTGGTGGCCGGCAGCCTGAGGCAAAGCGGCCTGATAAAATAAGACCAAAGAAATGAGCTTCATCGATGACAAAAAGCGTGTGGCATGGCTTTCCGTAATCAGCAACACGGGCCTGACCGCGGGAAAGCTCATTGCCGGCCTGCTTACAGGATCCGTGAGCATTCTGTCCGAAGCCGCCCATTCGGCCATGGACCTCATCGCCGCAGGGATCGCCACCTTCTCGGTTCACGCTTCGGACCGGCCCCCGGACCGGACCCACCCTTATGGTCATGAAAAAATCGAAAATGTCTCGGCCGTGATCGAGGGCATGCTCATTTTTGCAGCCGCGGCCTGGATCATCTACGAAGCGGTGCAAAAACTCGTTCATGGCGGGAAGCTTGAATACCTGGGCCACGGAGTGGTCGTCATGGCGCTCTCCGCCGGCGTCAATCTCGGCGTCGCGACCCTGCTCAAGCGGTCTGCCGCCAAGAACCGTTCGGTGGCCCTGGAGGCCGATGCAACGCATCTTTACACCGACGTTTACACGTCCCTGGGTGTTTTTTTCGGGCTCTCGATCATCACCCTCGGCAGGCGCCTCTTCAATGCAGACCTCGCCTGGCTGGATCCTTTGATCGCCGTCGGGGTAGCTCTTCTGATTCTCCACGCCGCCTTTCGCATCACCCGAAAAAGCTTCTTGCCCCTCATGGATTCCTCCGCTCCGGATGGAGAGATCCTGAAAATCAAGTCCGTCATGGAACAGTTCGGGCAACAGGGTCTCGATTTTCACAAGCTGCGCACCCGAGGCGCGGGCGCTTCTTTGCACGTGGATCTTCATATGGGCGTAGGACCGGGCGTTTCCCTGGAACACGGCCACGAGGTCAGCCACGCGCTAAAATCCAAAATCGAAGAGGTCGTTCCCGGGGCCAAGGTGCTCATCCATCTCGAACCGTCCAGCGCCATCCATACGCTGGCCGAATCGGACGAAGAGGTCAAGTGCATGCGGAATGAACTGCTCAGGGACACCCGCGTACTCGAGGTGCGCGATCTCAAGGCTTTCCGGTACCGGGGTGACCTGAGAATCGAAGCGGATCTGAGGCTTGATCCCACGGTGTCACTCGCCGAGAGCCGGGTCGTGTCTGAGGACCTGAAGACCCGCCTGGAATCCTGCTTTCCTGACGTCAAAGAGACCGTGCTCTCCCTGCACCCCGGGGACGGGTGGCAGGAAGCCTTCCATGAAGACGACCTGGAGCGCATCAGGACTCTCGTGGGTGAACACGAGACCCGTTACGCCGGCATTCACAGCCTGGACGTGGTTTCCTCCGGTGGCGTGCACCGAATCCATCTGGCCCTCGGCGTGCCCCCCGCCCTGCCTGTGTCCGAGGCCCATGCCATCGGCCGCCACATCCAGGAGGACATCCGGAACCTTTTCCCGGAGGGTGCTGAGATCGACCTTCACCTCGAACCCTGCAATGGAGCCTGCGAGACCTGCCGGGCCGTGTGTCCCGATCGGAAGAAAACCTAATGCAAACGCAAAAAGCCTTCTGTCATTGCGAGGAGCGTAGCGACGAAGCAATCTCGCATGATAAAACAGATTGCCACGCCCTTCGGGCTCGCAATGACAAAGCATTTGTTGTGTTCGCATTCGTTACGGGAGGACTTTGAGGAAGATGATCTTGTGATCACCGGGGGAGTAGAAGTGCTCCAGGCTTGCCGCCTCGCTGTACCCACAACGCCTGTAAAAAGCACGGGTCGGTTCGTACTGGGTCCGTGAAGAAGTTTCCACGTAAATGCGTCGTCCGCCCATCTCCAGGATCTTCTCTTCGGTTCCTCTCAGAAGTTCTCTTCCAAGACCCAGCTTTCTCAACGGCTCCGAGACGGCGATCCAGTAGAGGTCATAGCTTTCCATGGTGCAGGGAATCGGGCCGAAGCAGGTGTAGCCCGCCACGTCGCCGCCCATTTCGGCAAACAGAAAAAAATAGCCGCTCGAAGGCCCTTTGGTCTCTCTCTCTTTAAGAAGTTCGACAGCCACGTCGACCTCCTGGGCCGAGAAAAAGCCCGAGGACCGAACAATGGCGCAGACTTTGTCCGAATCAGACGGGAGCAGGTAATCCCGGTACCAGATTTCCTGATCCATGACGGCTTCCACTGTTTTCTCTCTTTTGCATGTTGTTTTTGTCGGTTTCCATTCTGACCGGGTCGGCGAAGCGATGCATGCCCTCCCACAGGCCGAGGAAAAAATGCCGGGCATTGGTGCCCAGCGTGCGTATCCTGTACCCTCCCTCCTGGACCACCAGGGTCGGCAGCCTGAGGGACCCGATCATCCTGCCGTTGATGCCGAAATCCTTTGGGACAAGACTCCAGGTTCCCGTGGGGTCGCCCTTCGCTGTATCCAGGCCCAGGGCGACGACAAGGACGCTTGCCCTGTATCGTGCGATGCGCCTCAAGGCCCTGGCCAGGGTCTGCCTGTATTGCTCTCCCGCCAAGTACTCCGGGAGGGGATAATTGACGTTGAAGCCTGTTCCCGCGCCCTCCCCTCTTTCGTCTTCGAAACCGCTGAAGTAGGGGTAGGCAAAATGGGGATGGCCGTGGAGGGAAAGGGTGAGCACATCCGAGCGGTGCCGGAAGACATCCTGTGTGCCGTTTCCGTGATGGTAGTCGATGTCGAGGATGGCCACTTTCCCGAAAGCGCTCAAAAATTGGGCGGCAATGGCTGCGGAGTTGAAGTAACAGAATCCCCCGAAGGCCTGTTTCTCCGCGTGATGCCCCGGAGGACGGACGAGCGCGTAGGCCAGGCGGTACCCTTCGAGGATCTTTCGTGCCGCGGTCATGGCGCAGTCCACGGCCCGCTTGGCGGCAAAGTAGGCTTTTTCATTGAGAGGGGTGAAGGTGTCGATGCAATAGTAGCCGGCCCGAATGGGGAGTTCTTTGGGAGGCCGGGTCTTGTTCCGGATGGGAAAGACGTAGGGATAGACCGATTCGCCGGGCTCGACGTTCTCGCTCACCTTTCTCAGGTACTCCACGAACCGGCTGTCGTGGACGTCCTTGATGGGCTTGTCCGAAAAATGCTGGATAGCCACCCTCTCGAAAAGCCCGGTCGGTTCCAGCTCTTTGAGAATGGCGCTGATCCTCACAGGAGACTCCACGTAACCCTGCTCGTGCACATGGTGGATGGTGTGCACATCGCTCACCACCAGGGCGATTCGTTTTTCGAGGGAGGCGATAGGCTTCACCTCCGTCGTGCGTTCTCCCTTCACATACTTGGGCTGCCTCAGACGAACCGGCTGATCCTCGAACGAACCGACAACCCTTGCGATGTATTCCGGAGGACAGAAGGTTCCATAATGGGTCTCCAGAATGGCCTTCACGATCTTTCTTGTAAGATCCCGATCCAGGCTCACGGTCCTGCCCAGGTTGTCGAAGACCAGGTATGGCGGGCAGTCGCCGCCGGGCTTCACCGGTGTTTCATAGGCTGTGTTGATGATGGGGCGGGCTCCAAATCTTTCGTAGAAACGAAGCCGCTGGGCATTCTGCTTCAAGATGCGGGGATCCCTGCAAAGATTCGGATCGTCGGGAAGGCATTCGAAGAACAATCCCACGCTGTCCAGGGACAAGGCTTCCTCTCTCACACGCTGGTACAGGGCGCCGCCGATGCCCCCGCCTGTTCTGTAGGTGGCGGCCGAGATGAAATCCAGGTAGCAGAAGCGCAAATCCGGCACGTGCTGGAGAAGAGCAAAGCCTTTGACTCTGCCCTTGATGCCTTCGGCCACGAAGAGAATGGATCGGAAACGGTACTTGAAGGGATTGCGCAGTTGTTCGGGGAGCTTGTTCACCTTGTCCTTGGGAACAAGAGGGAACTGCTCTCTCAGGATGTCCTGGACCTGGGCAATCGCGTTCCGGTCAACGGGCAACAGGTCGTCATAGATGCGACGAATTCGAAACATAACCGCCTATCCTGTCAATTCAAAACATGATCCCCGAATCCTGGAGGATGCTTTCCACCACCTGCCGGTACGTCAATCCCGCCTCACCGGCGGCCGCAATGAAACCGGCATCCGGAGACAGGCAGGGATTGGCGTTGACTTCCAGGACATAGGGCCGACCCCCTTCATCCACCCTGAAGTCAACCCTCGCGTAGCCTCGGAGGTTGAATAGATGCCAGCACCGCTTTGAGAGGTCCGCGAGCTGCTGCAACAACGGGGCATCGGAGGACGGAAAGCGGAAACACCGCATGGTATGCCGGCTCTCGAAGCTATCTTCGTCCCATTTGGCCCGGTAGTCCACCATTTTCAGTTTTCCGGGCGGATAATCTTCAAACCGCATCTCAGCGGCCGGCAGCACCTCGGGACCTTGCGGCGATGCGAGCAGGGAAAGATTGAACTCCCTTCCATCAATGTACGCTTCGGCAAAGCCGTCGCCCCCGAGGCTGCTCCGATGCCTCTCCAGCTCCTGCAGGAGATGCCGGGAGTCTCCGGGCGTGACCACGCAATCTTCCCCGAGTCCTATGGATGCGTGCTCCCAGGTCGACTTGACGATGTAGCGCCCCTCGAGCGGGAACCCCGGTCTTTGGAGATCCTCTTCGGAGAAGCCCACGGCAGTGGGGATGCCTGCACCTTCGAGCCATCTTTTCGCCATCCTCTTGTTGGACGTGACATAAAGAGGATCGGTCTTCGAGCCCGTATAGGGTATAGCCAGCACGTCCAGCAGGGCCGGGGCAAAATGAATCAGCCTTCCATGGCCCTCGACGGATTCCACGAGGTTGAAAACAAAGGCCGGTCCTACGGTCCGGATGCTCCTCACGAAAGCGGCCGCATCCAGGGATAAGGAAAGCTCAAGGGGACTCCATCCCATGTCTTTGAGCGCCCGAGCCACCGCCTCGGCCTGAATCAGGGCATCCCGTTGATCCGGATCGCCCCCTTGTTCGACGATCCGGTCATATAGAATGATCGCTTTCTTCATGGTGTTTCTTCGTGGTGAATCGGTTCAAGGTGCTATTCTTCTCAGGGCGGAGTCCATGATCCGCGAAATCAGCTCCAGGTAGGTAACCCCATGGAGCTTGCAGAGGATGGGAAGATCGGAGATTTCCGGATGAATGCCTGCAAGAGGATTGACTTCGAGGAAGTTGGGCATGCCCTCGCCGTCGGCCCGCAGATCAATGCGACCGCCGTCCCGGCATCCAAGGCCTCGCCATGCGGCCAGGGCGACCTGCATCGCCTTTGCCGCCATCTCGTCTTTTGCGGCCTGGTATTCCACCACCTCTTCGAACTGCTTCTTGTTGTGATAGGAGTAAGCGGCAGGCTCAGCGCCCTTTTTCAGGACCACCTCCATGGCTCCGATCGCCGCCGACGCTTGGCCCGTGCCCGTGATTCCGACGGTAAATTCTCTTCCCGGCATGAAAACCTCGAGCAGCACGGGCTGCTGAAAGCGCTCCAGCAGGGTCCGGCAGACCGCGGGCAGCTCACGTCTGTTCTCAATCATCGAGGATTCGTCGATGCCCTTTCCCGTCCCTTCCGCCACCGGCTTTGCAAAGAGGGGAAAGGGAAGGTCCACGGATTGAACATCCTGTTCTGTTTCGACGATCCCGAAATCCGGCGTGGGGATGCCCAGGTCACGGACGACCCGTTTGGTCATCCCTTTGTGGAGGGTGAGGGAAAGAACCAGGGGATCGGAAAAGGTGTACGGAATCCCGTAAGCGTCCAACAGCGCGGGGACCTGGGCCTCACGGCCGAAACCACGAATCCCCTCCGCGATATTGAAAACAAGATCCCACCGATCTCCGGCAACGAGGCGCTTGGCAAGGGCCTTGATATTCCCTATGCGATCGGTCTTGAAACCCAGACTTCGGAGGGTGCCGTCGATCGCCTCGATCGTATCGAGGCGATCGAACTCGGCAGCCTCCTCTTCGCTCATTCCCTGGGCCAGGTAATCCGCCTGGAGATCGTAGGTGATGCCGACCTCCATCAGAAAGCCTCTTGCTGCACCGAACCGCAGGCCGGCCTGTCTGCGCCTGTGTTTCCGTTCTGATCAGGATAATGGTAAATGCGGCCCTCGTAGTTCGTCAGCACGAGGTCCCCGCCTTCCCGTCCCACGACGTAATCGGGAAGCAGGGGGATTTTTCCTCCTCCCCCGGGGGCGTCGATCACATAGGTAGGAACGGCGTAGCCCGTCGTGTGCCCCCGCAGGCCGCGGATGATCTCCAGGCCTTTCTCCACCGGCGTCCTGAAGTGGGCGGAGCCCAGAATGGGATCGCACTGATAAAGATAGTAGGGCTTGACCCGAACCTTGAGGAGCCCGTGCACCAGGGCCTTCATGGTCTCCACGCGGTCATTGATCCCGGAAAGAAGAACCGTCTGGCTCCCCAGGGGGATCCCTGCATCCGCCAATCTCTCACACGCCTGGGTTGTCTCGGGAGTGAGTTCATCCGGGTGGGTGAAATGAATGCTCACCCAAAGAGGATGATGTCTTTTCAGCATCCGGGTCAGGGCGGGCGTAACCCGCTGAGGCAGCACCACCGGCACTTTGGTCCCAATCCGGATGAACTCCACATGCCGGATTTGGCGGAGCCGGGTGAGCAACCACTGGAGAGGCTCCTCCGGCAGGGTCAGGGGGTCACCGCCGGAAAGAAGCACATCCCTGACCGCAGGCGTCGCGGCAATGTAAGCCAGGGCCTTCTCCCACCGAGCCCTGCTGGCCGAGAAGCCGTTTCCGTGGCCGACCATGCGCGAGCGGGTACAATACCTGCAGTAGCTCGAACAAAAGTCCGTGACGAGGAAAAGAACCCGGTCCGGATAACGGTGAACCAGTCCGGGGACCGGACTGTCGTGGTCCTCCCCCAGGGGGTCCGCGGCTTCACCCGGCGAATGAAGATATTCGCCGCTCACGGGAACCACGCACCTTCGCAACGGCTGAAGAGGATTGTCCCGCTCCAGAAGACTGGCGTAGTAAGGCGTGATCGCCAGAGGAAGTTGCCCGGCCATGGAGGTCATGGCCCTTCTCTCATCATCGGAGAGAGCGATGATGGTGGAAAGGGCATGGACGTCCCGGATACGGTGGCGCAGTTGCCATTGCCAGTCGTTCCATTCAGTTGAAGGGGTGTGGGGGTAAAAACGTTTCCGAAAGGCCGTAGTCCGGGCGCTGCTCCTGAACCGCGGAATCTGGGGAACTCTTGCGATCGATATGATTTTTGGGTTTTCTCTTTGCGGCAATGAATCGGGGATCGATCTTGCCTCCATAGCTCCGAGTCCGTAAACCGGACTCGGAGGTTCAAAGTCCTCCGTGCTCACCATTTCCTTTTTCATCTTCACTCCCCCGTCGGTGTGAAATCAAACACAGTTACTCGCTTTTGTGCTTAAAAAAAATACTCCCAGGTCAAAGAGCATCAATCATGCCAAAACCCGAGACCCTTGATAAATCTAATTCTTTATATTTGATCACAAATTATAGTGAACAAACAGTTCCGATGCAAGCGCAAAAGAACGGTCTTACACAGTTTCGTATAGCCTAATCCCTCGAAAACAAATGAGAAGATCCAATGAAGAAATTAGAGTTCCGATATTGCCTGGATCGGAATCGCGTGTTCCTTTCTTTTGCTTCCTTTGGGAGCCTTTCATTCGCCTTCGCCAGGATACTTCGCAGCTTGCCGCGGAGAGCTTCATTTCGGGACTTGGGGCTCTGCCTCGCCCGATTGCCTGACAAGGTATTTCTTCACCTTGATCATTTTCCTGTTCTCTTGCTCCCGAATTTCACCGCCCACTTCCACCTCTTTTCGTACAAAGGCGAGCAACTCATAGCCCTTTCCCCCTTTCTCAACGAGGTATTCCGTCTCGTCGTGAGAGGATATGGCGATGCTCACCACGTTGCCTTGCTCGTCCCAATCCATGGGGATGACCACGCCCCTGATCATGCTCATCCTGGTCCTCTTCTTCACCCCCCGCTCCATCATCACGCTCCTTTCCTGTGCAAGCCGTCGGCCAATGCCAAACGTTGCTTTAAACCCGGCCTATGGAGGTCTCTTCATGAAATCTTCTTTGGCCGATTTCACTCCACCTTGAGGCTCTGCACCGTGACCAACTGCAAGATTTACTAAGCATTCGGCATGCCAAAAAGGCAATTGAAATACATTTCTAGAATTTTCATATGGTTACAAGCTTAAACCGGAGCCGCAGATTCCGGGGCATTTCAGGGAAGGTGAGAACTCGGCTGGGGAAGAAAAGCCATGTCGAGCCTTAACACTCTAGAATTGTTTGTGAAATATGGAGAGGAAAGATAAGTTCCGATATCCGAAAGATCGGAACCTCCAGTTCCGCAGGCACGTGGGAAAACCTCTCCGTCAGGCTGCGGACTTGAAGTCCTCTTTTCGGATGTTGTGTTTTTTCATGAGCTTGTGAAGCTGTCGGGTGGTGATTCCCGCGCCTTTCGCCGTGTCCTTGATTTTTCCTTTGTTCCTCAGGAGCTGTTCCCTGATGTAGTTCCTTTCGAGGATTTCCAGCCCTTCTCTTCTGGCTTCGGCAAGGGTCAGAGAAGGGTCCACCGTCACGCTGGATGAATAGCCCGGGGATTCCTCAAAAAGCTCACTCGGAAAACTCTCCGGTTTCAGCACGGAAGACGTCTCCAGGATATAAGCCCGCTCGATCAGGTTTTCCAGTTCCCGGATGTTCCCGGGCCAGTCGTACTGCTGGAAGGCCTCAATGACCGCGGGATGGACGTGGTGAATTTCCTTGGAGTTGAATTTGTTCATCCTCTTCAGGAACACCTCGACGAAATGGGGGATGTCTTCTCTTCGATCCCTCAGAGGAGAGATTTCAATGGGGAACACGTTCAGGCGGTAGTAGAGATCTTTTCGGAACAGGCCTTGTTCGCACATTTTCTTGAGGTCCGTGTTCGTTGCCGCAATCACTCTCACGTTCGCTTCGATGGTTTCTTCTCCACCCACTCTTTGAAAGGTTCCATCCTGGAGAATCTGAAGAAGTTTGATCTGGGCCGAAGGCGTGATCGTCCCGATTTCATCCAGAAAGATCGTGCCTCCCCTGGCGATCTCGAACTTGCCGAGTTTCCTTCGAACAGCCCCGGTAAAAGCGCCCTTTTCATGACCGAAGAGCTCGCTTTCCAGAAGGGTATCGGGAATGGCACCGCAGTGAACGCTGATGAACTGCGCATCCCTGCGATTGCTGTGCTTGTGGATCAGATTGGCCAGAACCCCCTTGCCCGTCCCTGTATCTCCGACAAGGAGAACCGTACTCTTGGTAGGTGCCACTGAGCGAATCTTCTCGAAAACGGCTTTCATCCCCTGGCTCTTCGTTTGCACGATCTCAAGGGAATCGGCCTGCCAGAACTGGTCTCTCAGATAATTGAGCTCCGACTGAATGATAACGGATTCGTCGATGCTCTCCGTGATATATTTCACTTCATCGGGATTAAGGGGATAGGTGAGGTAGTTGCTGGCTCCGGCCTTGAGCGCCATGACCGCTTCCCTGATCATCGCTTGCGGAGACATGACCACGATCTCGAGGGACGGAAAAACTTGCCAAAAAATCTGGAGAGCACTCTTGACCCCGTCGCCGGACTCTCCGTTCTTGAGGAGTTCGATGTCGATGAAAACAAAATCGTATCGCTTGCGGTGCAGGATCTCCAGCGCGGAATCTCTTTCGGCCGTCAAGTCGACCCGGTAGGCGGAGCGATGGCAGGACCGGATAGTCCGGAAAACGTCTTGGTCCTTTGATACGACGAGAATGGATCTCATGCTCCTCCCCAGCGGTTGATTGCAGGCCGGTTCAGGGCGGAAGCACCGGCATCTTGCTGATCGCAAATAATATCATGTCCGCAGATTTTTCAAGCACAAATTTGACTCTTCCAACGAAAAGTTGTCATGGATTATGCATCGAAGCTTTGATATGATAAGTTCATCATTTTTTGCGTGCCAGGGAAACAACCATGAGAACACGTGGCCTTTTTGCGCTCTTGACCCTTTTGCTCTTCTCCGCCCTGTTCGACCCGAGTCTTCTCGATGCTCAGACGGAAAAGCCGACGCTTACCCAGGCGGTTGTTTGCGAGGATTTGAAGGACGGAGGGCCTCTCAACCAGGGGATTGTCTTCCCCGTCAGTGCCGGGAAAGTCGTTTGTTACACTGCTTTTGATTCGGTGCTGCGAAAGACGGTCATTTACCACAACTGGTACAGGAAAGACGAGCTCAACAGCAAAATCAGGCTGGTACTCCAGCCCCCGAGGTGGGCGAGCTACAGTACCATCCAGCTCCGGGAGATCGACAAGGGACCATGGCGGATTGAAATCACGGACCAGGAAGGGCAGGTTCTCACGATTCTCCGATTCAGCATCACGGACTGAGAGACGGTGGAAAAAGCGATCCTCTTTTTTTCAAGCATCCGCTGGCAGGATGCGCTCGACATTACCCTGAACGGATACATCCTGTTCAGGCTCTATGTCCTTTTCAGGGGAACCAACGCGTTTCGCGTCTTGATGGGTATCGCCCTGCTGTGGTTCCTGCAGCGCATATCCTCCTCCCTGGGGCTGGTGGTCACCAGTTGGTTCGTGCAGGGAATCCTCGCTGTGGCCGCGCTCATTATTATTGTCGTTTTCCGGAACGAGATCCGTGCCGTCCTTCAGGCCAAGAACCTCCGCTCGATTTTCTGGGGTTTTCCGCGGGCGAGCATCCAGACACCCGTGCAGATCATTGTGGACAGTGCCTTTGAACTGGCCAGAAGACGCATCGGCGCTCTCATCGTGCTCCCCGGAAACGAGGATCTTTCCGAAGCCGCTCACAGCGGTATCCGGTGGCGTGGCCTCGTATCCAAGGAAATGATCGTGAGCATTTTCTGGCCGGATAACCCGGTCCACGACGGAGCGATCATCATCCAGGGCAATGAGGTGACGGAGGTCGGGGTTATCCTCCCCTTGACCCACCGCCAAGACCTTCCTTCCTATTACGGGACCCGCCACAGAGCAGCCGCCGGGCTGGCTGAAGCCACCGATGCTCTCGCCGTGGCCGTCTCAGAGGAAAGAGGGAAAATCACGGTGGCCAAGGGAACGGGAATCCGCAGCGTGAGAGAAAAAGGGGAACTCTCGAAGATCCTGGAAGAGCACATCGGGATCTCAACCGTGCAGAAAAAGGGCTTGAAAAAGGAAAGAATCGAGCTCGGTGCCGCGGCCCTGGTGTCCCTCCTTTTCATCACGGGCGTCTGGCTGAGTTTCACGCGGGGGTTGGACACCCTGATAACCCTGGATATCCCGGTCGAGTACATGAAGCGGGATCCCGGACTGGAAATCATCGAAACATCGGTCAACGCCGTCCGCCTGGAACTCAGCGGTTCCGGCGCGCTCCTCAAATCCATCAAGCCGGAGCAGGTGAAAGTTCAGATGGACCTGAGCAAAGGCGCGGCAGGCATCAACTCCTTCACCATCACAGCCAAGGACGTTTCTCTCCCCCCTGGAGTCGCGCTGAAGAGCGTGAGGCCCTCCGCGGTCGACGTCACCCTGGACGTCCTGGCCAAGAAGGAACTGCCCGTCCAGGTGGATTGGGCCGGTAAAATGCCCCTGGGCCTCACCGTCACGCAGGCGAAAATCTCCCCCGAACGGGTCCAGGTGACAGGGCCGAAGAAACTCCTGGACAGACTCTCGACCCTTTACACGGAGAAAGTCTACGTGGATAATATCGACAAGTCAGGCACCGTGTCGTCCCAGATCGTTGTCAACCCCGCATCGCTCAAGTTGGCTTCCGGGGGCAAAGTCACCATCGATTACCGCGTAAAGCAGAAAGAGCCGTGAGGTGTCCCTTTGAAAAGTCCTAAAGTCATTGCTGTCCTGGTTTTGGTTGCCCTGTTGCTGATTCTCCTTTTTCAGAACACGCAGGTCGTGACCTTGAAGATCTATTTCTGGGAAATCGCGATGTCCCAGATTATCCTCATCCCCCTTGTGCTGCTCATAGGATTCGTGGCCGGGTACCTGACGGCCAGGTTCAAAGGAAAACCGCCCAGGGCAACGCAACCCAAACCGACGGCATGATGCCGGCGACATTCCAAGGAGGTACACGATGGGCACGTATGTGAAGTGGATCATCATCATTGTCATTCTGCTTTTCTTCATCACCTTTGGCGTGAAGAACAGCCAGTTGGTGTATCTGAACTACTACTTTAACGTCCAGGGCATAGAGCTGCCCCTCTACGGTCTTGTGTTCATTTCCATCCTTCTTGGAATCGCAGCCGGGATGATCATCGGTGTGGCGGATCGGCTCCTCCTGAAAAGAAAGGTCAAGGACCTGGCAAGAGAGATCCGGGAACTGCGCGACAGCCTCTCCAGGCAGGAAGCAGAGTCCAAAGTTTCCGAGGAGCGCCGTCCCGAGGGCGAGGATTCGACGCCCTCGTGATCCCAAATCAGGTGCAGAAAAAGTCCAAAAATTTCCTTTTCCGTCATTCCGGCGCCCGTCCTCCGCAGTAGCTCTGCTACGGAGGGTGGAAAAGCCGGAATCCAGGAAAACCAAGGACTTCTGGACCCCGGCGCCTGTCCCGGACCCCGATCCGGGATTCGCCGGGGTGACGACTTTGATGACTTTTTACCGTGAAAATCCCCCCTGGCCCCCCCTTTTTCAAAGGGGGGAAAGCTTCTGCTCATCATTAGACCTCCCCCTTTAATAAAGGGGGATCGAGGGGGATTTCATGCGCGGGGGCGGCCGATTCGTCGGCCATGAGGGTTTACGAAAGCATCAACCTTGATGAACCTGATTTTGAGCCCCGAAGGGGCGTTACATGAAATCCGCCTCGGCAGATTTCATAACGATCCTCGCATCGGCGATGATGCATTTCTCAGGAGTGCACTTCACGGGGTTCAGGTCCACGGATTCAATGTGGTCTTCAAGGTCCATCACGAGCCGGGAAAAGGTGAGTATCATGTGCGTGAGATCGTCCAGGTTAATTGGCTCGGCCCCGCGATATCCCTCCAGGAGCGCGTGGGCTTTGAGATTTCCGACCATGGACCGAACATGCCTTTCCTGCAAAGGCGCCATCCTGAGCGTGCTGTCCTTGTAAATCTCCACGCCTGTTCCACCGATGCCCAGGAGGATAACCGGACCGAATTGGTAGTCCACCTTTGCACCGACGATCAGTTCCAAACCCGGGACCATCTCCTCCACGAGCATGCCCGCGAATCCATCGTACCGGCTGAACCGTTCATAGGTTTTGAGCAACGCCTCATCCCGGTCCAAGCCCACCGCAACCCCCTCCCATTCAGACTTGTGAAGGATCTTGGGTGAAACCACTTTGGCCACCACGGGATACCCGATCTCACGGGCCAGGTGAACGGCTTCATCCCCTTCCCTCACCCATCCGAACCTGGGAACACGCAAGCCCGACAGAGCCAGGAGCCTTTTTGCTTCCGGCTCCATCACCCATCCCGCCTCTCTGGAGCTTGAGAGAATGTCCATGATTTCCTGGCTCAGCATGGCCGGCACCTCCGCATCGCCTCCGCCATCAGCACCGCTCCCTCGATGGAGGGAGAAACGGGCAGGTTGTTGAGTTCAAAACCCTCGATGAGCATGCGATATTTTTCTACGTGAGGGACATAAGCGACCATGGGTTTGCCCTCTCGCCGGCACACCTGGCTCAGCCTCGCCCCGAGGTCCATGGTGCATCCGGGCAGGTAGGGAAGGAGGAGCAGGACGATACAGTCCACTTCAGGCGTCCTGCTGAGAATGGTTGCCGCATGGACAAAATCGTCGTCCAAGGCGCTGCCCGTGAGGTCGATCGGATTTTCAAAGGATGCGATGCCCCGGATGCTCGGCGAAACGCTCTCCCTCATCTGTGCTTGCACCGCCTCCGTGAGGGTGCGGATGAGCAGGCCGTAACCCGAGCAGACGTCCACGGCCATGGCGGCATGCCCGCCGCTGCCCGAGATGATTCCGATTCTCCCCTCGATCTCCTGCCGGTAGCAGCTCAGGGACTCGCAGAAGGCGACCAGTTCGGATTCGTTTCTTGCCTCCACGACGCCGCACTGGGCAAGGACTTCCGAGAAGACCTTGTAGTCCCCGCCGAGCGACGCGGTGTGACTGGATACAGCCCGGCTTCCTCCCGGGCTTTTCCCCGCCTTCATCACGATGACCGGTTTCGGAGACCGGCTCGCAGCCAGGACAAATTCCCTTCCCTCGTTTTTCCCGAATCCCTCGATGTAGAAAGCGATCACCCTCGTTTCCGGGTCCTCCACCAGGTATGCGAGAAGATCGAGTTCCCTCACCAGGGCCTTGTTCCCGATGCTCACGGCACGGGACATCCCCACGCCCTCCCCGGCAAACTTGACCATCTGATCGACCAGGATTCCCCCGCTCTGGCTGACCATGGCCACACGCCCCCGTTGGGGTCGCACAATCCGCTCGTTGGGGATAAAGAAGGTGTCCACGTGATCGGGAGAATAGATGCCCAGGCAGTTGGGGCCTATAAAAGGAAAATCCGATTGCTTGGCAAGAACAACCAGCCTGTCCTGCAGATCTTTTCGCCCGCTCTCGGCAAATCCCCCGGAAATGACCGTGGCCCCGCCTACGCCCCCACGGATGCATTCTGTGAGCACCTCGGGAACCTGCTCGGAGCGAACGGCTATGACCGCCATGTCCACAGGCTCGGGAATGTCGCTGATTCGCGGGTAGACCGGCTCTCCCTGCACCTCCCCTCCCCGGGGATTCACCGCATAGACGCGGACCGGGTAGCGAAGGTGGTTCTTGTTGAAAACCACATTGGCGGGGTGCCGGTCATTGTTGAGAGAAACGCCGACCACCGCCATGGTTTCCGGTTCGAAAAGCTTTTTCAGATCCATAGGCCCTCCAGACCTCGGAAATGGGTGTTTTTCCTCTCCCTGCTAGTATCACGTCTCAAAAGTTCTCTGCCGCTTTTTGGCAATTCAACCTATGCGAAAATCAGATGGATTCTCTAAATTCGAATCTCGAATATCGAAATTCGAAACAAATTCGAAGGATCTAAATACGAATGACCAAAACAATGAAAACGGGCTTGGTACCTGTTTGTTTTGGATTTTGGACATTGTCGTTTTGGCATTGTCCTTCGACCTGGCTCAGGATGGTGAGGTCCTCGAACCATTTCGGATTTCGAATTTCGTGCTTCGAATTTGCGTGTCTATGAGAAGTGGGTCAAATATGGAACTTATTGCATGATTTCAACTTGCCATATTTAGGTGCAAAATCTTTGAGACACGGCACTAAAGTTTTTTTTTCGCGAGCCCGCGTCAAGCGGAAAGAATCGATTGGTACAAATCGAGGTACCTTTGAGCCGACCGGTCCCAGGAGAAATCCTCGGCCATGCCGTTTCGCATCAGCCCCTGCCACGTAGCCGGGTCCTGATAATGTCGAATCGCTTGTTTCACGGCTCCCATCAGTGCGTCGGCCTTGTAAGGGCCGAACTTGAACCCGTTGCCTTGTTTGGTTTCAGGGTCGAAGGGCACGATCGTGTCGTCCAGACCCCCGGTCGCCCTCACCAGCGGCACGGTGCCGTACTTCAGAGCATACATCTGCGTCAGGCCGCAGGGCTCGTAACGGGAGGGAAGGAGAAGGACGTCGGCGCCGGCCATGATGCGATGGGCGAGGGACTCATCGAACCCGATGCGCAGCGACAGGTTGCCCGGATCCCTGCGGGCCGCTTTTTCCAGCAGGGTTTGATATTTTTCTTCCCCTGAGCCCAGGATCACCAGCCCCGCACCTAGGCCGATGATGTCCTCCATCACCTGGACCAGCAAGTCACAGCCCTTTTGAGCCGAAAGTCTCGAGATCATCCCGAAAAGAGGCCGGTCACGAACGCTTTCTTTCAACCCCACTTCATCGAGGAGCGCTGCTTTGTTCCTGGCCTTCTCCTCCAGGCGATGCTCGTCGTAGGGATAGGGGATGTCGGGATCCTTGTCAGGACTCCACAGGTCATAGTCCGCGCCGTTGAGAATGCCATGGAGATCCTTCACCCGTTTCTGCAGGATCCCTTCCATCCCGAGGCCGAATTCGGGGGTCTGAATCTCTCGCGCATAGGAGGGGCTCACCGTGGTGAGGGCGTCCGCATAGACGATGCCTGCTTTCAGGAGGCTGATCTGCCCCCAGTACTCCAATCCCTCCATGTGAAGCACCCGGGGGGGCAGTCCGCACACCGCCAGCTTCTCCTGCGGGAAAAGCCCCTGGTACCCGATGTTGTGAATCGTGAAAAGCGTTGCGGTGGATCCAAGCAGGGGATCGTCCCGATAAACCGTTTTCAGGTAAGCGGGGACCAGCCCCGTCTGCCAGTCGTGGCAGTGGATGACGTCCACAGGGGATCCCATGTGTTTGAGAAAAAGCAGGGCCGCCCGGGTGAAGTAGACGAACCGCTCCAGGTTGTCATAATAATCCCCTTCGGACGTGGCATAGAGGTTGGGGCGGTCGAAGAGGTCCTCCCTTTCGAAGAGATAGACCGGAACGCCCTCTTTGGTGTGCGCCTGGAGGACATGGCCTCCGAGGGTGGCGCCTCCCAAGGGGACTCGAAGGCCTGAGAACAGAGGCTGCGCAGAGAAAGCTCCCTCCCTGGTAACCCGGTAAAAGGGAAGCGCGATGCTCACCTCCGCCCCCTGCCGCTTCACCGCATCGGGGAGGGACCCTGCCACATCCGCCAGACCTCCGGTCTTGGCAAAGGGCGCCACTTCAGAGGACAAAAAAAGGATTCGCAGGGGTTTCTTCAAGCCGCCCACCTCACTCGTTGTCCTCTTCCACAGCCTTGATCAACTCCTCGTAAATTTCGGGGACCGAGAAAATCACCCGGTTCCAGGACGAGATCTGGGTTCCCCCCTTTTCCCGCCTGGCCTGCTCCCAGGCCGTGCCGATAAAGTCCCGGAAATAAGACACGGTCAACTCCTCCATGTGACGGTCGTAGACGAGCGCGTTGGATTCCGCATCGTCGCTGTAACTCTTCACAAAGGTGAGGGCCGTGCTGTAATAGGTGCGCTGCACCATGTCGATGAAGGCGTCGTCCACAGGCATGCCGTGAGCCCGGATATAGTTCAGATAGAACTTGCTGATGTCCACGATCATGCGATGGAGTCCGCCCTGGGAGTCTTTTTCGGAAAGCTGCTGGTGCTTGTGCTCATAGTTCTTGCACAGGTCGATCTGTGCGATCTTTTTTGCCATGAGACGCTCATGGACCTCGGACAGGGTGCTCACCTCCAGTCCCCAGTCATAGGCGATGTTGAGAGCCCGGGCGAGGCGGGTCAGGAAGCTGAACTCCCCGGCAAGGGGATAGCGAAAGCTGCGGTGGTAGCGAAAGAATGCTTCCAGTTCATGATGCCTCCGCTCGTGCATGATCCGGGTCATGGTCTCCACAAAGGGTGCGATAAACAGCCGGGTGGACCTTCCCTTCATTTCCATGGCAGTGGGCGAAATGCGGGCATAGTAGCCTTTGCAAAACTCGAAATCGTTATTCGGGTTGGCCGTAGGTTCGATGAGGCGACCGAGAAGCAGGCGGTCGTAAGTGACGATGTCGCAGTCATGGAGGGCGATCACATCGCAGATCTCTTTGGCAAACAGGTAGCCCATGCTGATCCACACGGACTGGCCTTTGCCCGGCACGCCGATGTTGATCTTGCGATCCTGGAGTTTGCCGAAGATCTTCTGAATCCTCGGCCCCTCCACCCAGATCACCTTGACGTCCCGGTTTCCTTTTTTGAGGCGGTAAAAGTATTCCCTGGCCTCCCTGAACTCTCTCCTTTTCTTGGCCCCTCCAAGGGCGACCACGACGGACCGAAGATAATCCACCTCGTTGATCTGGTCGATGATGTTTTCCAGCACCCCCGGCACATGGATCTCCGCGTAAAGGGAGGGCAGCAAAAGCCCGATATCGAGGTGCTTTGAATATTCCATGAGCTTTTCCTCGAGTTGCCTCAGGTAGGCATCCCGGTCAAAAATATCGTAGAAACCATGGATGGTGGTGATGTCTCCTTGCTGGTGAAACTCACTCATGGCGGGCCCCCTTTCCTAATCGGTCCGACCCCATTGGGCCGGCATCTTCCAGCCGTCTTCATCGCTCAAGATCTTACCGTTTGCCCACATGGGCGGGCTATTGAGGGTCGCATAATTGTCTCGACATCTGGAAGCCCCCTTGATTCGCCCCATCTTGTAGGAGCGGCCTCCCGGCCGCGATAGATCGCAAGCGGGAGCTTGCTCCTACAACCAAAGGGCAGATGGCAGTGAAGGCGTATTTTCAATACTATTTTGAGACAATTACCGATTCCAATTTTTCGCGATCAGGGAGGGGAATGGCCCTCCCTGCCAAAAGCCTCGCCCGTCCGACCCGGCAGCTTGAGAATGGATCGCCCGAGGCCGAGCATCGCTAGGCTTTTGCTGCCTGGGCCGATTTCTCCTCCCACACTTTCACCAGATAATCCTTGTGATCCTCGAATTTCAGGGCCTGTTCTTCGACAAGGTTTTCCGCTTCCGCGGACGACATTTCCCAGCTCTGCCGGACGAAGGAGGCCACCCTGGCATAGTAGAGCGGTGTGACCAGATCAATGAGCTTGTTGCGGTTGACGCTCCACTGATGAAAGGTCGCGGCCAGCTCATAGAGGATCTGAACCCATGCGTCGGTGGACAGATGAAAAGACTTCGAATCCATTTCCGCGCAGCGGACGATCTCTTCGAGACAGTCCTGGCAAAAAATCTCCTTCCAGAGGGAGAAAAACTGCTGATACCCGATTTTGAAATGCTGGATCATGGCGTCCGCATCCACCTTTACAGGCTCGGGCTCCACATAGCCCTGGTACCCGAAAAGCTCCACCGCCTCGCTCCCCCGAACCCCTTTCCAGTAGCTTTCGTGGCGCTCCATGAGAGAGAAAATGGTCCAAAGGACCTGGCGGAACATGGGGCCGAGGTGCTGCCCCGGATCCTTGGCATCGTGGATCTTCACCCCGAGATTCGACTGGCAGATGCGGAATTTCTGGGTGATGGCGTTGGTGGTCATCCAGATGTCGATCCCGTAGCGGGCCACATCGGTCTCCCACACGTCCTGCTCCGCGTAGAACTTGGCCAAATCCCTGGACAACGCGAAGTCGCCGCCGATAGGCTGCCTGATCCGCTTGCCGTACAGAGCACGGGTGAGGTTGTACACGATGTTGTTGGTGATGGTCCCGTCATACTTGTGGCGCAGGTACACGGGCGCAACAAACTGATAACCCTTGGAGAGCACGGGGTCCAGGAGGTGCTCCACCCAGTCGGGGGTGATGCTTCGCAGGTCCGAGTCCACCACGGCCAGGGCCTTCACCTTGAGCCTGGCCGCAGACTCGAACACGGAGCGCAGGGCCGTCCCCTTGCCCCCGGGCCCCCGGTAAATGGACACGATCTTTTCCTGCCACGGCTTGATCTGAAACTCCTTGGCCACCTCCCGGGTGTCGTCCGTCGAACCCCCGTCGGCGATCACGATCACGCATCGTCTGTCCTTGTAGTAGTTGGCCAGCCCGTGGGTCACCATTTGAATCACGTGCTCGATGGTCCTCTCATTGTTGAAACACGGGATCCCGACCAGAATGTCCGCGGATTCGATCTCCTCGACCCGTTTGGATGTGTACGCTCTCAACGCGGTGTTGTAATGCATTTTCTCCTCCTTGACGGTTTCTTATTATCACACCCGGCCTCGATGATCAACCCCGAGGCCCCAAACTCTCAGATGCGGGAAACCTTGAAAGGATAGCCCGGAGGGGTTAGAGTACCAGAAATGAAATCTGCTGCCGCAGATTTCATGAAGGGAGGTTGACGACCATGGTGCGTTTTACCGATAAAACCTCGAAGAAAGCCGGCCTTCCGCCGGGCACGCTCGTCCACATCGGTGAAAAAAGAGCCGAGAAGGTGCGGATCCGGCTCATGAACTACCATGAAGGCCACTTCGAGGAGAGGGACCTGTCCAGCGTCGAGGAGTGCCTTCCCTACAAGGACAAGGATTCCGTCACCTGGATCAATATTGACGGCATCCATCAAGTGGAGATGGTGGAAAAAATCGGCAGGCACTACGACCTTCACCCCCTGGTTCTCGAAGACATTCTGAACACGAACCAGAGGCCCAAGATGGAGGATTATGAAGACTACCTCTTCATCATCCTCAAAATGATCTCCTATGACGAGGCCCAAAGACTCCTTCACGTGGAACAGGTCAGTGTCGTCGTGGGTCGCCGCTTCGTGATCTCCTTCCAGGAGAGCGAGGGGGATGTTTTCGAATCCGTGCGAGAGCGCCTCAGGAAAGGAAAGGGGCGGATCAGGAAGGGGGGGCCGGACTATCTCGCCTACGCCCTGATGGATGCAGTCGTGGACAACTATTTTCTTGTTCTGGAGAAAATCGGGGAGGACATCGAAGAACTCGAAGCGGAGGTCGTCGACAAACCGGCGCCCGCCACGGTCGAGTCCATCCACAACCTGAAAAGAGAGCTGCTTTTCCTGCGCAAGTCCGTGTGGCCCCTCAGGGAAGCGGTGGCCGGCCTCGAAAAGGGGGACTCCCCGCTGATCCAGGAAAGAACCACCGTCTATCTTCGGGACGTGTATGATCACACGATCCAAGTGATTGATACCATAGAGACCTTCCGGGACATGGTCTCAGGCATGATGGATGTGTATCTTTCAAGCCTGAGCAACCGGATGAATGAAGTCATGAAAGTCCTTACCGTCATTGCCACCCTCTTTATCCCCCTCACCTTCATCGTGGGAATCTACGGCATGAATTTCAAGGTCATGCCCGAATTGGAATGGCGTTACGGCTATGGGCTTGTATGGGCGGTCATGGCCCTTGTTGCTTTCCTGATGCTCTTTTATTTCAGGAAGAAGAAGTGGCTGTGATGAACTTTTTCCGGATGCCCCCATGACACGTGATCTTTCACCAATCCCGGTCCTTTTCTGCCTTGCCCTCGTGTTTTCATGCATCTTGGCCCCCATGAGCCGTGGGCAGACTGCCGCCGGCTATGAGGTCATGATCACCGGGGTGGAGGACGCCGACCTTGTCAGCCGGCTCAAGGAGATCTCCGACACCTTTGCTCTTCGGCAAAGACCCCTGCCGAGCCTTTTCCTGCTTCAAAGAAGAGTCGCCGAAGACCAGGACCTTTTCCTGAAGTGGCTCCGGGCAACAGGATATTACGCGGCAGAGGTTGCGGCCGAGATCGACCAGGAGGCTTCTCCTGTCCGGGTCACCTTCCGCATCCACAAAGGCCCTGTCTTTGTTCTGGAGTCCGTCAACCTTGTGGTCCCGGAGGAAGCGTCCGTGGAACTCCCGGAGGCGGGAGAGCTTGGCCTGGCGGTAGGCCGGCCTTTCAGAACGGCCGATTTGCTCAGCGGAGAGAAAGCGTTGCTCCGTCGCCTCAAAAGCAAAGGGTTCCCTTTCCCTGAAATCGCGGAGCGGCGCATCGTGGTTGATCATGCCACGCAAGGAGTATCCGTCACCCTGGAGATCAAACCAGGACCCTTTGCCACCTTCGGCCCTGTCGAAATGATCGGCCTTGAATCCGTAGAGCAGGAATTCGTCCTTAACACGATTCCTTGGAAACAGGGCGATCCTTTTGATGGAGGACTTCTTGAGGAGGCTCAGAGACGGCTGATCGCTTCCAAGGTGTTCTCCATGGCCCGTTTTTCCACGCCGGAAAGGCTCGATGAACAGGGAAGCCTGCCTGTCACCGTCACGGTCACCGAGCGCGACCATCGCACCTTCGGGATGGGCGTGAGCTACAAAACGGATGAGGGTGCCGGCATCGGGATCAACTGGGAACACCGGAACTTTTTGAACCGCGCAGAGCAGTTGTCTCTCTCAGCCGCCTATTCGGATTTTACGCTGACCGGTGAGGCCGGATTCCTGAAGCCTTTTTTTCTTAGAAAAGATCAGACCCTCCGCCTGTCCGCCAAGCTGGCCGAGGACACCCCGGATGCCTACACCAGCAGGTACGCCAAGACGGGCCTGGGAGTCAGGCGGGATCTTTCCCAGGGATTCTGGGTGGGAGGAGGGATCGACTACAAGGCGTCGAAGGTGACCCAGTTGGAAGAGACAAGGCGGTTCAGTTATTTCTCCCTTCCCTTCGGCCTCGAATATGACACGAGCGACGCACTCCTGGATCCAACCCGGGGGTATCGATTGGGCGTGCAGGCCGCCCTTTACGAGGATCCCTTCAGACCCAACCCGACGTTCGGCAAAGGCTCCATCCGCCTCAGGCGCTACTTTCAGATTCTCGAAACGCCTCCCCTGGTTCTGGCCGGAGCCGTCAACGGGGGCGCCCTCGCCGGAGGGCAAAGGGACGAAATCCCTGCAGACGAGCGCTTTTACGCCGGGGGCGGAGGCTCGATCCGCGGTTATGCCTACCAGTCCGTGGGGCCCCGCAGGGAAGACACGCCCGTGGGCGGCAGATCCCTGGTGGAGATTTCTCTGGAATGCCGGCTGAAGTTGACAGATCGCTTCGGGCTGGTAACCTTTCTGGATGGGGGGAACGCCTTTGAATCCGGCTACCCCGATTTCAGCGAGAGCCTCCTGTGGGGCGTGGGCGCCGGCATTCGCTATTATACGCCCATCGGTCCCTTCCGTTTCGACATCGCTTTCCCCCTCGATCGTAGAGAGGGAATCGACGACCGTTTCCAGATCTACATCAGCTTAGGGCAGGCCTTTTAGATGAAGCTCAAAACCGCAGCCAAGAAAGCTTCCCTCGCCGCGGGCGTCTCGTTGCTCGCCCTGGTCCTGGCCTTTCTTCTGTGCGTCGCCCTGATGCAGACCGGGTGGGGAAGAAAGACGTCCGCTCGGGTTATCGCAGGGGCACTGAGTGATGGGCCTCATTCGCAAGTCCTGATCACCGGGCTGCAGGGACGATTTCCCTTTCATTTTCACGTCGGCCACCTGTCATGGAGCGACGAGGAGGGCCCCTGGCTGGCCGCTCAGGGGGTCACGGTCCACTGGTCGCCCTGGGAACTGTTGGACGGAATCCTTCGCATCAAGACGCTCCACGCATCCTCCCTGGACATCGAGAGGACCCCTGAAGAAAAGACTGAAGCGATCCACCCTCGGCCGTGGCCGCCGGCTTGGATCACCCTTCTCGGGAAGGTGAGGGCCGAAGATCTTGTCATCGAACGTTTCTCCCTCGGGGAGAGGCTGCTCGGTGAGGCTGCGGTTCTCAGATTGCAGGGATGGCTGAAGTCAGCTCCTCACGAGCAGGAAGTCTCCCTGACGGTGAATCGCCTCGACACAAAAGGCACGAACCTCGAAGTCCGAGCCCTCATTAAAGACGGAAGGCTGACCTTGGACGTGAAGGCTCATGACCGGCGGGATCTCCTTGCCCGGCTGATTGGACTGGAAGGATCTCTGAGTGTTTCCCTGCAGGGAGAAGGAGAGCTCGATCACTGGGAAGGAGACCTGACGGCCCGGGCCGAAGCCTACGGAGAGATCAAGTCCGGCGTGACCCTGGAAGCAGGACGCGACTTCGTGGTGAGCGCCGCAGGGTCTGTGCACCTCCGGCCGGAAAGCCTTCCGCCGGGTCTCTCCCACTGGATCGGAGGAGAAACACCCTTTCATCTTGAAGCCGTCATGGCGAAAGAGACCGTGACCGTCCGTCGTTTCTCGCTGAGCCGGCATGATGCGGGCCTCACCTTTTCCGGTTCCATGGATCTCCCCGGCGGAAACACGGACGGTCGTTTTGACCTGTTCTGCACAGATCTCGAGCCCCTTTCCAGGATCATGCATGGCCGGGCAGGCGGCACATTCCTTGTGCAAGGACGCTTCTCCGGAACGCTCCATCAGCCGGTCATAGGCGCCGACGTGAAGCTTGAAAACGCTGTCCTGGATAACGCTCAGTGGTCCTCCTTGCAGGGTAACATCCATTTGACTTTTCCGGATCAAAGAGGGGCACCTCACCGGGTCCTCGGCCAGGGCAATGTGCGAGACCTCAGGCTCGGATCCTTTCACGACGAGCTTGGTCAGTGGGCTTTTGACCTGGCAGGGCCCCTTGAAAATCGTGTTGCGATCAATGAGGTCGAGTTCCTGGGAAAAAGCCTTTCCCTCCGTGCCACTGGAGGACTAAACATCGCGGGGCCCCTGTCCCTTGAGCTTCAAATGCGGGGCCGGTGGCCCCTGCCCCCTTCCCTGTCTTCCCTTGAGCCCTTTGCGGGCGAGGCCGTTGCCTACGAAGCACAGGCCGTATTTGAAGAGGGCAAACGACTCAGGGTATCGGAGGCCCGTCTGACGACCGCGAATGCCACGCTTCTGGCTGCGGGGACTTTCATCATTCATGAAAAGGCGTTGAGTGCCTCGTGGGATCTCGAGGTGCCTCAGCTCCAGGATTTCGCCCTTGCTCCAGGGTATCCCCTGAAAGGGTCGATCCGGATCAGCGGCACAGCCGAGGGTCCCCTGGAACGCTTGAGCTTCAAAGCCACAGGAAGAGGCAAAGATCTCTTGATCCGGGGCCTTTCCATGGAGACAGCCGAGCTGAATCTCCTCGCCCGGGGAACACCGAAGCAAAGCCAAGGGAACGTGAGCCTCTCCGTGGCGCAGCGCGGAGAGATCCTGAAAAGCCGGGCGGACTTTGTTCTCGACCATGGGAAGATCTTTTTCCCTCGCTTTACCCTCGAGGGCCCTGAAACGAGCCTGGGCGGCCGTCTGGAGGTCACTATCGAAACGGGCCGTCTCTCGGGCCGGATGAGTGGGGAGTGCCGGGACTTGTCGGCCCTTGCTCCTTGGTTCGGTAAGAAGGTGGAAGGGGCGGTCCTCATTGATACGGATTTTGTCCTGGCCGGCACGGGTGCCGAGTTGTCCTTGGCCCTGGAGGCTACGGACCTTTCCGCGTCCTACGGCAGGGCCGAACGGGTCCGCATCAGGGCTCAGGTGACGGAGCCGATAACCGCCCCCAGGGGTCGCTTGAACCTCGACCTCACAGAAGGTCGATTCGGGGAGTGGTCCCTCCACTCCTCCACGATTGAGCTGGACGGAAACCTTGAGGAGGCTCTTTTCCAGGCTTTTGCAAGCGGCCGTGGCCGGGACACCTTTGAACTCCAAGGCTCGGGGGCCTTTTCAATTCACCGTCGATCCATGCGCTGGGAGGCTTTGAGAGGGTTCTACCACAAGACACCGGTGCGCCTGGCATCGCCGCTTTTCCTGGAGCTCGGGCCGCAGAACTACGCTGTTCGAGGCCTGGCCCTCCGTTTCGGCGACGGTCTGATCAAAGGGGCCGGGCACATGGAAAAGGGCGGCCTGGATTTTCTTTTGGAGGTCCGGGGCCTGGCTCTGGATGCCATTCCCTCTCCCCTTGTTTCTTCCTTTTCCGGAAGTCTTTCCGGAGAACTCGCTCTCAAGGGAACACCCGCGGAACCCATGGCCCGCCTGGCGATCGGGATCTCAGGCCTCAAAACGGATGAGGAATCCCTGAAAGGCCTTCCACCTGTGTTTGTGGAAGCACAAGGAGATTTTCGAGACCGCCGGCTCACCGCGGACCTTTCCTTCAAGGGTCTCGCCTCCGAGCCTTTCGAGGCCCGTTTAGCGCTGCCTTTACGCTTCTCCCTGTCTCCTTTTGCCTTCTCAATCCTGTCACAAGCCCCTTTGGAGGGCTCCTTGACCGGCGCAATGAGGCTTGAAAGAATTGTCGCGCTTCTCGGTCTCCATGAACAAAACATGGGCGGGCAGGGAAGCCTTGCGCTCAAGATTGACGGGACCGCGGAGGAGCCTGAAATCTCGGGCCACATTCGTTTGAACGACGGGGTTTATGAAAATCTCCGGACAGGGACCCTCTTAACCAGGGTCCGGATCGACCTGTCAGCCGGCACGCACCGCTTGAGAGTTCTTGAAGCCGAGGCTTGGGACGGGGAGGGAGGAACCGTTTCCGCCGAAGGATGGCTCGATTTGGCCCCAAACCAGGGCTTTCCCTTGAACGTGGTGCTCCGCCTGGATCAGGCCAAGCTTTTCCGATACGATGAGGCTGTGGCAATCCTGAGCGGGACCTTGTCCCTGGAAGGGTCCCTCAGAGAATCGCAACTTTCCGGCACGATCGATGTGGTTTCATCCGATTTTCGCATTCCGGACCGGCTTCCGGAAAGCATCACGGAAGTAGACGTGATTGAAATAAACAGGAAAGAAGGAGGGAGCCCACCTTTGAAAATCCAGGAAAACAAGGGGGCTCCGTGGCCTTTGAATTTGGATGTGGTCATTGAGAGCCCGGGACGGACTTTTGTCAGAGGCCGAGGTCTCGACTCCGAGTGGGAAGGACAAATCAGGGCTTCCGGAAAAGCGTCTCAGCCTTCCGTCACAGGGCGCGTCTCCGTTGTCCGCGGAAAAGCCGACTTCCTGGGGAGGGCCTTCGATGTGAAGAGAGGCACCATCGCCTTTGGCGGAAGCTTCCCGCCGTCCCCTTTTATCGACCTCATCGCCGAAGCGACGGCCAAGGACGTCACAGCCCGGCTGAGCATCGTCGGGGTCCTTCCTTCTCCCGACGTCAAGCTCAGCTCTCAGCCTCCCCTGCCTGATGACGAGATCCTGGCTCGCCTCCTCTTCGGCCGCAGCGCCAAGAATCTCACACCGATCCAGGCGCTTCAACTGGCCGATGCCCTCAACACCCTTTCCGGAGGCGGGATGGACCTCATGGGCCGCACGCGACGATTCCTCGGGGTCGATCAGCTTGCGATCAAAAACACCGGAGAAAAGCTCGAAGATTCCGCCTTGAGTGCGGGGAAATACCTTACCGAGGACGTCTACGTCGAAGTAGAGAAAGGCATATCCCCTGAGACCGGCAAGGCTTCGGTCAAATGGGATGTGACGCCCAACGTGACCGTGGACACGGAAGTCGGTGTGAACGCAGAGGCAGGCCTGGGGGTCCAGTGGAAGTGGGACTACTGAGCATGGCCCGGAGAGTTCATCCCGCATTTCTTGACCTGACCGCTTTTTGCTCGTATTATTGTTCCATGGCGTATCCGGGAAACTCCATTTTTTCCGCAGGGTCATCATGAAAAATACACTGGCTTTCGTCATGGCAGGCGGGCGGGGTGAAAGGCTCATGCCTCTTACCCAGGACCGCACCAAACCCGCCGTTCCCTTCGGCGGCATTTACCGTCTCATCGATTTCACCCTGAGCAATTGCGTAAACTCCCAGATCTACAAGATCATCGTGCTCCCCCAGTACAAATCCCAGTCTCTCAACGATCATCTCGAAGAGGGTTGGAACATCTTCAGCCCGAAAATCGGTCAGTTTCTGAAGGTGGTCCCTCCCCAGCAGCGCATCGGGCTTGACTGGTACCGGGGAACCGCGGACTGCATTCGCCAGAACCTCTATCTCATCGAGCGGCACAAGCCGGACAACGTGCTCATCCTTTCAGGAGACCACATCTACAAGATGGACTACAGCCTCTTTATCCAGTACCACCAGGACAAGGGAGCCGACCTCACCATCTCCCTCCTCGAAGTGGATAAAGACCTTGCCGGTCAATTCGGGATCGCGGAGGTCGACGGCGACTTCCGGATTGTGGCGTTCAGGGAAAAACCGAAAGAAAATGTGAGGACCATCCCGGGCGATCCGCACCACGTGCTCGCCTCCATGGGCATTTATGTCTTCAACACCGGGAAGCTCCTCGATCTGCTCAAGTCAGGCCATGAGGATGACTTCGGCCGCGACATCATTCCCAACATGCTTTCTACCAATCAGGTTTTCGCTTACCCCTACGTTCGGTTCAACCGGATCGAAGACTACATCTATTTCACCACAGAGGATGGGGACCGGGAGATCCGGCTGGAGCCGAGGGTAAGGGATTCCTCATACTGGCGCGATGTGGGAACCCTGGACGCTTATTGGAACGCGAACATGGACCTGACCGGTGTGGATCCCTACTTCAATCTTTACGGAACCAAGTGGCCCATCCATACCCGGCAGGTTTTGGCGCCTCCTGCCAAGTTCATCTTCAGCAACGAGCGGTCCGAAGGGTTCCGGGTCGGCAAGGCGCTCGACTCCCTGGTGGCCCCGGGGTGCATCGTCAGCGGCATCGTTCGCAACTCCGTTCTTTCTCACAACGTGATCGTGAGAAGCTGGACCACCGTAGACGAGTCCGTCGTGTGCGACGACGTCGTGATAGGGCGGCACAGCAAAATCAAGAAAGCCATCATCGACAAGAACAACAACATCCCTCCCAGCACCGAGATCGGCTACAACCCCGGCGAGGACCGCAAGCGCTTCACCGTCACCTCCAGAGGCATCGTCGTCGTGCCCAAAGGGTATTTCGGAGGAATGGAATGAGGGACTACTGCAAGAAGAATACAGGAGACAGAATACAGCCCAGCCGCTGGCCGACAGGCGGCCAGGTACCGATCCACCCGACCCAGTAGTCTGCTAGGTCGGATGCACGAGGGCCTGGCGGGGAGGGCCGTTCCCCGAAAGGTGATAGCTCAAAAGCAGTTCACCGTAGCTTGCAGCAACCGGACAATCACCCTCGCGTGGGCTTCGGCCGCGCCCTGATTCTCGAGGACAGCGCGTCTTGCCCGCTCTCCGAGAGAGGCCATCCTGTCTCTTTGCTCCAGGAGGCGAAGCGCTTTTTCCGAGAAATCCCCCACGCCCTTCACTTCGATTCCTGCCCCCTCCTTTTCCAGGACTCTCTTGGCGTCGAGGAAATCCTCCATGGAGGGGCCGTAAAAGACCGCTTTCCCCCAGACCGCCGCTTCCATGGGATTCTGGCCGCCCAGGGGCACCAGGCTGCCGCCGCAATAATTGATGGTCCCCACGCTGTACACGTTGAACAGCTCCCCAAAGGTGTCCAGCAACAGGACGGGCGCCGTCCTTTTCCCTCCGCTCTCTGTCAATCGGGTCCTAAGCTGGTATGACAGACCCCGCTGCCTGAGCAGGGACTCGATCCTGGGTGCGCGCCCGATGTGTCTGGGCGCGAGGATGAGGACGATGCCGGGGAAACGGGCTCGTATTTTTTCGTACACATCGAGCACCTTCTCCTCTTCTCCCTCCCGCGTGCTCCCGGCTACAAAAACCAGGTCTGAAGGAACCAGGTCGAGAAGCCCTCGCACATCCGGGACCGCCGAAGCATCGGCTTGCCTGGAAAGGAGATCGTATTTCGCGTTGCCGTGCACTTCCACCTTGGCAGGGTCTGCTCCCATGGCTACGATGCGCCGCCCGTCTTCTTCCGTGATCATGCTGTAAACATCCATGCCCTTCAGCACGTCGCGGAAAAAGGGGGCGAATTTCCGATACCATCGAAGGGATCTCGGAGAAATGCGGCCGTTGATGAGGGCACACTTGATGCCCTTTCTCCGGGACTCGGCAATCCAGGCGGGCCAGATCTCCGTCTCCAAAAATACCATGACTTTGGGCCTGGCAACGGAAAGGGCCTTTCGCACGGAAAAAAGAAAATCCAGGGGAGCGTACACGATCGGCGTATCCTGTGCAGCGACCTTGGCTGACGCAAACCCGTGGTCGGTCGTGACGGAGAGCATCATCCGGCTTGCCGGAGCGAGGTTCTTTACGTGGGCCATGATCGCCTTAGCCACGCTCACCTCACCCAGGGAAGACGCGTGAATCCATATCGGGGAATCCTGGCCGACCAGGCCTGTTGGAAGGAATCCGAGGCGCTCCCTCCAGCCCCTGCTGAAACGCCTGCTCAAGCGTGAATAGGCCCAGACCATAGGGAGAGCTGAGACAAAGGCGGCGGATCCGAAGATGGTGTAGGCGGCATACCAGGGGCTCATAACTCTTTCCTTGATCGTCACGAGCTTTTAATTATAGAGTCCCCTTACAGGGAAACCAATGAAAAAACCTTGGGAGGAACGGAAATGAGGAAAATCGAAAGGGCGATTGTCAGTGTGACCGACAAGAGCGGCGTGGTTGACTTTGCAAAATCTCTTTCGCGGTTCGGCGTTCAGATCCTTTCCACAGGGGGCACCGCCGGGGCTCTTCGACAAGGCAACGTGGCCGTCACGGACATCTCCCAGTATACGGGCTTTCCGGAAATGCTGGACGGCCGGGTGAAAACGCTTCACCCAAAAGTTCACGGCGGCCTTTTGGGAATCCGGGACAACCCTGAGCACGTGAAGATGATGAAGCAGCACGGCATCCTGAACATCGACATGGTCGTGGTCAACCTCTATCAGTTCGAGAAAACGGTTGCCAGGCAAGGGGTCACCCTGGAGGAGGCCATCGAGAACATCGACATCGGGGGACCTACGATGCTTCGGTCGGCAGCCAAGAATTACAAGGATGTGACGGTGCTCGTCGATCCTGCGGATTACGGGCCTGTGCTCAAGGAGATGGAGGAAAGCGGCGGGGCCACGTCCCTGAAGACCAGATTCCGGCTTGCCAAGAAAGTTTTTCAGTTGACCCATCAGTACGACGGGGCCATCACACGGTATCTGGCCAAGGTGGATCTCTGAAATTCCCTCTCCGATGCCTTACTTCAGGCGGCCTTTGGATCGCCCCTCCTTCTCGGCGCACGGTGCGTTCTTGTGCACGGTGCGCTGCTTTTTCTCGCAGAACAGGGCCTGGAAGGTTCGGCAACTGCCCGATCCATCCATGCCCTCGTCTTCGGGCCACCGAGCGTACTTGCATGTGAGATCACAGAATTTCATAGGTTCAGAGACGACCTTTCCGAAGACGCTCATGACCATTACAAGGGCCGCCCGCGCCCATGAATACGCCTGAGGCGCACAAGAATCCCCCTCGATCCCCCTTTTCCAAAGGGGGAGGTTCAATAAGGTGCCGCTTCATTCCCCCCTTTAGTAAAGGGGGGAAGTTTCCTCCTATCCTTCTTCCTCCCCCTTTAACAAAGGGGGATCGAGGGGGATTTTCACGGTAAAAAGTCCCACGGTGTCAATCTGTTATTTTAGTGAAGGAGCTTGCGTTACATAACCCTGGGTTGGGCAACCATAATAGAGGAGGAAGGCCCTGTCAAGCAGGCGGCCGGTTCCTTGGCTCGGCGTGCGGCAAATAAAGGCTCGGATTCGTTTTATACGTTTTTGCTTTTGGTGTAATCAGGAACCAACGCTTTTTTGTTGACACTCGACAGATTGTTGGGTAGTCATATTGTAGCTAGAATATAATTATCCCGGGTGTATCACAGCGGCGGGTCTCCCACCGCGCAAACGGAGGAAAGGAGGTGAAATTGAATACATTTTGAGTACTTAGGGTTTTAGAAAGATATCATGTCCACTTCTTGGCAAGGAGGATATCCAAATGACAAGGAAGGTGTTTCTCTTTCTCATGGTCCTGGCAGTCGGGGTCACCGTTTTCGGAATGGCTGCCACTAAAACTCAAGCAGCGACGGTCCAACTCACCTACAGCAACTTCTTTCCACCCACCCATTTCAACCACCAGCTCGCAGAATCCTGGGGAAAGGAAATAGAAAAGCGCACCAAGGGCGCCGTAAAGTTCACCTATTTCCCCGGTGGCGCTCTGCTCAAAGGCCCTGAGATGTTCGACGGCGTCATGAAAGGCGTGTCGGACTGCGGGATGTCTCTCTTTGCCTACACGGCAGGGCGGTTCCCCTCCATGGAGGCCCTTGACCTTCCCATCGGCTACCCGAACGGCTACACGGCGACCATGCTGGCAAACGACTTTTACAAGAAATACAAACCCAAAGAGATTTCAGGCGTAAAAGTGCTCCTCCTCCACGCCCACGGCCCCGGATTGCTCCACAGCAAAAAGGAAGTCACCAAGCTCGAGAATGTGAAAGGCCTCAAGATCCGCTGCACCGGATTCAGCGCCAAGGCGGCGACCGCTCTGGGCGGTGTGCCCGTGGCCATGGGGCAGGGCGGCGCCTATGAAGCCCTACAGAAGGGCGTTGTGGAAGCGACCCTTTCCCCCATGGAAGTCCTCAAGGGATGGAAGCAGGGGGAAGTGATCGACTATACGATCGAGTGTTACAGTGTGGGTTACACCACGGCCATGTACGTCGTCATGAATGAGAAGAAGTGGAATTCCCTGCCCAAGGACGTTCAGAACGTTTTTGAAGAGGTGAGCGCGGAATGGATTCCCAAGCACGGCAAGGGCTGGGACCAGGCCGACGAGGAAGGCCGCAAGTTCACCTTGAGCCTGGGCAACAAGATCATCCCGCTCTCCGAAGGGGAAAGCAAGCTCTGGGCCTACCAGGTAGCCCCCGTGATCGATGAGTATTCGGGCGTGCTGGAAGGCAAAGGGTTGCCCGGAAAAGAGTACATTAAATTCATTCGTGACGGCATCCAGAAATACGGCAAGAAGTAAAGGTGCGCGGGGTTACCGCCCTCGGCGGTGGCCCCGGCTTTTTGGACCAATCACGAACGAGGTGAAACGATGGCTTACTTCCCTACGCAGGTGCGTCGTTTTGTCGATTTCCTGAATCTGGTTGCAGGCTGGTGTCTCCTGGGAATGACGGCTCTGACCTTTGCGGACGTGATCATGCGCCTGTTCAGGCGCCCCATCCTGGGAACCTATGAAATCGTCGAATTTCTGGGTGCGGCGGTCGCCGCCTTTGCCATGGCCCACACCACCATCCAGCGCGCCCACGTGGCCGTGGAAGTCGTCGTGATGAGGCTTCCACCGAGGGTTCAGAAAGTCATCTATATCATCACCCATCTCCTCAGCATTTTTCTTTTCGTGCTTCTTGCGATTGAATCCATCCGCTATGGGAACGACTTCCGCATTTCGGGAGAAGTCTCCATGACCTTGCGGTTTCCCTTTTACCCCATCCTCTACGGCATTTCCGTCGCATCCATGGCGGTTTGCCTGGTGCTTATCGTAGACATCTGGTTCGTGTTGACCGGGAAGGAACTGCCCTGGTTCAGGTGGAAAACCTGAACAGACAGCCTTTTCCAACCGTAGTGTGCTTCAAGGAGAGCTGTGATGGAGCCAATGACAATCGGGTTGATCGGATTAGGGGTCCTGATTATTGTCCTCTTCTCTCGCATGCCAGTGGGATTCGTGATGGCCCTTCTGGGAGTTCTCGGTTTCAGCTACACCGTGTCCTGGGACGGCGGTCTCAGGATGCTTGCCAAGGACTTCTATTCCATTTTCGGCTCCTACAGCCTGACCGTGGTCCCTCTGTTCATCCTCATGGGACAGGTCACCTTCCATGCAGGCATCAGTCGCCGGCTTTTTGAAACCGCCTACAAATTTGTGGGCCACCTTCCGGGCGGCCTGGCCATGGCCTGCGTCGCCGCCTGCGCGGGGTTTGCGGCCATCTGCGGCTCAACCAACGCCGCCGCGGCCACCATGGCCACCGTCGCCTTGCCTGAGATGAAGCGCTACAAATACAGCATGGTGCTGGGCACCGGAACGGTTGCAGCGGGCGGAAGCCTGGGGGTCCTCATCCCCCCCAGCGTCATCTTCATCGTCTATGGAATCCTGACCGAGCAGTCCATCGGCAAGCTTTTCATCTCCGGGGTCGTCCCCGGCATTCTCCTCAGCCTCCTGTTTGTCGCCGCCATCTACATCTGGGTCAAGGTGAAGCCCTCCATCGCGCCCAGGGGTCCAAAAGCGACCTTCAGCGAAAAAATGACCTCCCTCAAGGGGGTGATCGAAACGCTCCTGCTCTTTGTGCTCGTCATGGGAGGTCTGTTCGTCGGCTTCTTCACGCCCACGGAAGCCGGTGCCATCGGCGCGGGAGGCGCGATTATCCTCGGTCTCGCCACGCGCCGGCTGGGGTGGAAAGGGCTCATGCAGGCAGTCGTGGAAAGCACGAGAATTTCTTGTATGGTCATGGTCATTGTGGCCGGGGCAACCATGTTCGGCCACTTCCTTGCCGTGACGCGCATTCCCTATGCCCTCGCCACGTGGGTGAGCGAATTGCCGTTGCCCAACTCCGCCATCATGGCCTTCATCATTTTCCTGTACTTGGCCGGCGGGTGTTTCATTGATGCCCTAGCCCTGATCCTCCTCACCATCCCCATCTTCTATCCCGTGGTGACCAACATGGGCTTCGACCCGATCTGGTTCGGCGTCGTCATCGTCCTGGTCACGCAGATGGGAGTCATCACCCCGCCCGTAGGAGTCAATGTTTACGTGGTGAGCGGTGTGACCCGGGATGTTCCCCTGGAGGACATCTTTAAAGGGGCCATTCCATTCCTCCTGGCTTTGGTTGTGCTGGCTCTGCTCCTCATTCCTTTTCCCCAGATCGCATTGTTCCTGCCCTATCTCATGAGGTAAAGGAGTCAAGGGCCGGCCTGCTCAAGCGCAGGGCGCCGCCCGTTCTAATTGATTCTTGTTTTGGAGGCTACATGTATGTGGAAAGCGCAGAAGTATTGGAACCCTGTTCTGGAAACTCTTCCTCACGAGAAAATCCGTGATCTCCAGTTCCGCAAATTCAAGAAAATCTTCGAGTGGGGCTACGAAAACTCGAAATTTCACCGCTCCCTCTACGACAAAGCCGGGGTGAAACCGGGGGACGTCCGTTCCTTCGAGGACATCCGGCGCATCCCGACTGTAGAAAAGTCCATGATGCGGGACATTCAGCGGAAAGACCCTTTCCCCTATGGGGATGCCCTGTGTGTCCCCCTGGACGAGGTCGCCGAGTTCCGCCAGACCAGCGGCACCACCGGCCAACCCGTGTACCAGGCCGATACCTGGCAGGACTGGGAATGGTGGTCCGAGTGCTGGTCTTACATCCTCTGGGCCCAAGGATACCGGCCGTCCGACCGCGTTTTTCTTCCCTTTGGCTACAATGTCTTCGTCGCTTTCTGGGCAGGCCATTACGCGGTTGAAAAAATCGGCGCAGAGATTGTGCCCGGAGGGGTCCTCGATACCCAGGCCAGGATCCTGAAAATCCAGGAACTCAAGTGCTCGGCCCTGATGGCGACTCCAACCTATGTCCTGGGCATGGCCGACACGGCCCGCAAGATGGGGATCGACCCGGTCTCCCTCGGCATCCGCAAGATCACCTGCGCCGGCGAGCCCGGCGCCAGCATCCCCACGACCAAGAAACGGATGGAAGACGCTTGGGGAGCCAAGGTGTACGATCATGCCGGCGCCACGGAAATCGGCGCCTGGTGCTTTGAGTGCACCGCCCAGTCCGGCGGGCTCCACGTCAACGAAGCCTTTTTCCTCGTAGAGATCCAGGACGTGGAGACCGGGGAATACATCGAGGAGCCCGGCAGACGAGGCAAGATGATCATCACCGCCCTCGACCGTCAGGCCCAGCCCTGCATTCGCTTCGACTCCAAGGACATCATCGAGTGGGCGGCCGCACCTTGCCCCTGCGGCCGCACCTCCCGGCTGATCAAGGGCGGAGTGGTCGGAAGAGCCGATGACATCACCAAGGTCAAAGGCGTGCTTCTTTCCCCCTCGGCGATCGAGGAAGTGGTGAGGGGCGTGGACGGTCTGGGAAACGAATTCGAGGTCATCGTGGACAAAGACGGGGACATCGATCGCATCACCCTCAAGATCGAGATCGTGAAGGGGCGGGAGGGCGAGCGAAAGCAGATCGAGGCAAGACTCAAGGACCAGCTCCGGCTCAAGACCAATCTCGGCTACATTCTGGAGTTTCATGACTATGGGACCCTTCCGCGCTATGATGTGAAAGCCAAACGCTTCAAGGACTTGCGGAAGCACTAGCTAGATGGTTTCAAGGGGTGACTGATGAGTGATCAAGATGCGTTGAAACAAATGGCCGACAAGATTGCGTCTCTGAAAAAAACCGCAGAGGAACTCAGGGATATGGGGGAGGACATCCCGGCGCTCTATCGCAACGCCCGCCGGATCCTGGCGGGCGTCAAGATGCTGGAAATGAACATCTCCGACATCGCCGAATAGGCCTATGAAATCCGCCCAAGCGGATTTCATGAAAGAAGCTCATCCCAGGGGATCTTCCTGAAGGTCTTGTGCAGGTAGTGATCGTCGTCGACAGCGTTGAACCGGAAGTCGGCAAAAAGGGTTTCAGCCGCTTTTTCCACCTCTTTGATGGCGATCACGTCATCCTGCCTGCCGTGATAAATCCACACAGGCAGGGCTAACCTGCTTTCGCGGTGAGACGTGAATTCCATCCAGTGGATGGCGGGAGCCAGCAGAATCAGCCTTCTGACCCGCTCTTCGTTTTCCATGGCAAACATCGTCGCCATGAGCCCGCCGAAGCTCGATCCCACAAGAATGATTCCGGCTTGATCGGAAAGAATGGAATGGAGCTTGTCCATTCTTTGAGGGAGAGGACCCGTGAAAAGGGGGGTGACCATGCCCGGGTAGGTTTCCCGGAAAAAAACGGCCTTGGTTCCCTGGTTGCTGCTCTCGAGGCCGTGGATGAACATTCGACAGGCCATATCAACCGCAGCCGATGCTCTTCTTCATCTGGGTCTCGTAGGCGGCATCGATCTCCGCCTTGGAGGCATCCCGAATGGAGAGAATCTCCATGTCCACGGACACTGAAATGCCTGCGAGCGGCTTGTTGAAGTCGGCCACGACGGTTTTGGGCCTGACCTCCAGCACCTTGAATGAGACAAGGCATCCCTGTTTCATCTGCCGGTAGTACTGCCCCTCCTTGATTCTCTGCTTGATCAGGCCCTGCTTGGGGATCTCTCTGGTCAATGCAGGATCATACTCCCCGTACAGTTCTCCGGCCGGGATGGAAACGCTCAGCGTATCGCCCTCGCGGCGGCCTTCCAGAGCCTTCTCCATGGCCGGGACCTGGCGATCTACACCGAAGATAAAGCTCATCTCCTGCGCTGGACGCTCCGTCACCGTACCGTCCCGGAGCAGGGTACGCATGGTGTATCGCAGGGTGACCATTTTGTCTGTTTGCACCGATTCCATAGAGCGCCCCTACAGGATCTCGAGAATTTCGAATTCCTGGATTCCTTTCGGTGTCTTGACCCTCACCTCGTCCCCCACCTTCATGCCGATCAGCGCCTTCCCGATCGGGGATGTCACGGAAATCCGGCCGATCTCGGGCGCCGATTCATAGGGGCCGAGAAGCTGGTAAGAGGATTCCTCGTCGCTGTTGATGTCATAGAGGCGAACGGTTCTCCCGAATACAACGGTGTCGGACGGATTCTCATCCACTTCGATGATCTCTGCCTGGCCGATAATAGAACGCAGCTCGTTGAGCCGGCCGTCGATAAAGGACTGCCTTTCCTTGGCGGCATGGTATTCCGCATTCTCACTGAGATCTCCGTGTCCTCTCGCTTCCTCGATAGCCCGGATGTTGGCAGGCCTTTCCACCCTTTCCAGCTTGGCCAATTCTTCTCTCAGCTTTTCCAGTCCGTCTCTGGTCATCGGAATTCTTTCCATAAGTCTATCACTCCCCCAAGATTTTGTAAAAATCCGGGTCCAGAGGGCCCGGCTTTGGTCTAAGCCCAGAGGGCATGATTTGCTGCTGTAGCCTCGCTGAAATCCGAATATCGAAATACGAAACAAATTCGAATACCAAATGTCCTAATGACAAAAACAAAACGAGAATCGCGGTACCAGATACGCTTATTGCTTGGGTCATTCGAATTTTTGTCATTATGTATTGTTTCGGATTTCGAATTTCGTGCTTCGAATTTAGAGCCTTCTCACTCCCACAGGCATAGCCAATTGTTTCTGACCTGGCCCTGAGGACCAGGGTTCGTGAACTGCACTGAGTGTGGCGGCGCCATGGAACGGTGAAGCCTTTCTACGTTCTTCATAGAAAGGCTCCCGTTGGATCAGGCAGGATAAATCCTTTAATTTCTCCGCCTCTTTTCAGGCCTTACCAATATAATTTTTCACACCCCGGTGTCAACCCAAACCCGAAATTCCACGGCAGAGTCTATTCTCGCGGCGCGGTCGGCAACATCACCTGAGGTTCGGTCAAAAGGAATTCACCCTTTTGGATCCACCCCTTGAGAATGCCGGCGATCTCTGCGGCCCGGGTGTACGAAGAAAGCGGTACGGAAGGAACGCCCTGTCCCCTGAAGGTGATCGTGCCGGCCTTGAGTTCAGCATAACTGACCTGTCCAAGGCTCTCCGCCTCCCCCTTGGGGTAGTCGTTGCCGTAATCAATGATCTGGGTGAAGAGTTCTTCGTCCGATACGCCGGTGAACCTGGCGATTTCCTCATTCAGCACAGGAATGGGAACACCGATCCCCACGGCCATTGAACACCCGTAGCCGAGGATGCTCACCCCCAGAATCCACCTCGGATCCATCTCCTTGAGATTCCCCATGACCATGAGGGTCCCTGCCGGCGTCACCGGGACACCGTTTTTGCCTCTCTTGGCTTCAGGTTTGTGCTGCGACCCCGGGCCGATAATATAGCCCTTGGCGCCTCCGAGGAAAATGCTCGTGCCCAGCCCCATCGTCAAATAGTACGGGTCATTCAGCAGAGGGCTTAACTGCCCGGAGGTGGAGTAATTTGCATTGCCTGCCTTGGGCTTCAATACGCCCATGTAGGTGTAGATGGTCTTGTTCGAGAGGTTGATGGCGCAGTTGTAATTCTGATAAGCGTTCCTGGGATTGAGAAGCACGGCATAGGGGAGATCCGCGAGCCGGATTTTCTTGCTCACCTTGCGGTTCGGGTAACAATCCGTGCCGTAGGCGCCGGCCCTGAGCCTCACGGCCTTGCCGGCCACCAGGTCATGGATCACATGTCCTCCACCATAGTTGAACTGACCGGGATGGACACGGTTCAGGGGATCGTCTTCCGTAGGTTCGGTGGCTCCGATGTAAATGTCCACCGCGGCCAGACCGGCATAAGCGGGAACATCGTTCAACCAGACCTTGGCCGCCTTGACAGCCGGCTTGGTGTGCCCGAAATTGATAAAGGCCCCGGAAGAACACATGGGTGAAAAAGTGCCTGTGGTCACCACATCGACTTCCCTGGCTGCCTTTTCAGCCCCTTTCCGCCTGACAATGTCCGTCATTTCTTCGGCGGTAACCACCACGACTTTGCCCTGCTTGATTTTCCCGTTGATTTCCTGGATTGTTTTCAATGGCCCCTTGACCGCCATGATACCGCTTCCTCCCTATCGCGACGCTGACAATGAAGATTGTAATCATAGGAATTTTCACGATGTGTTACAAGCAAAAGTTTTTCTCCTTTCCTTGACTTCCCGGAGCACTTTCTATAATGAAATAAACAGGGAGTTAACCAAATCAGCATGATTGAACCTGTGACCATCGGTGGTTTCACGGTTAGAGAAAAAGGCCCACTTTTCTTGATCGCCGGCCCGTGCGTGATTGAAAATGAAGACGTGACGCTCAAAGTCGCCGATTTTCTGAAAGGCACGGCCGAGTCGCTCGGCATCCCCGTCATCTTCAAGACCTCTTATGACAAGGCGAACCGAACTTCCCTGTCTTCCTATCGCGGGCCCGGCATCGACGAGGGGCTGGAGATCATACGAAAAGTCAAGGAGAAAACCGGGCTGCCCGTTTTATCCGACGTCCATAGCCCGGAGGAAGCAGCCAGAGCCTCGGAGGTCCTGGATGTGCTGCAGATCCCGGCTTTCCTGTGCCGGCAGACGGATCTCCTGTTGGCGGCCGCTCGCACGGGTCTCCCCATGAATGTCAAGAAGGGGCAGTTTCTCTCCCCCCTCGATATGAGAGGCGTGGCGGAAAAGATCGTCTCTACAGGGAATCGCCGCCTTCTCCTTACGGAGCGGGGATCGTCTTTCGGGTACAACAATCTGGTGGTCGACATCCGCTCCATTCCTCTGATGAAAACGATCGGCTTCCCTGTGGTCTTCGATGCAACCCATAGCGTGCAGCTCCCGGGGGGAGCCGGAACAAGTTCCGGCGGGCAGAGAGAGTTCGTGGAGCACCTCTCAAAGGCGGCTGTGGCTGCCGGCGCCAACGGGGTGTTTATGGAGGTTCATCCGGACCCTGACTCCGCCCTCTGCGACGGTCCCAACTCCCTTCCCCTGGAGCAGATGAGGCCCCTTCTGACCCTTCTCATGGACATCCACCGATTGGTGCACGGCAACGACTGAATCATGGCGGACAGGGCTCGGACATTGATTCCAAGAGATAAAGCTGAGGCCATCAAACTGCTCATCCTGGATGTGGACGGTGTGTTGACGGACGGGCAGATCCTCCTGACCGAGCAGGGTGAGGAACTTAAGAGCTTCAACGCAAAAGACGGGCACGGCCTTAGGATGCTCATGGCGGATGGGATCGAGATCGCCCTGATCTCCGGCCGCAACTCGAAGGCGGTTGACTTCCGGGCCGGGGACCTGGGCATTCGGGAGGTCCATCAAGGCGTCAGAGATAAAGGACCGCTTTGCGAAAAAATCATCCGCCAGAGGAACCTGCGCAAGGACCAGGTGTGCTGCGTCGGGGATGATGTTCCTGATCTTCCCCTTTTCGAGCATGCCGGAATCTCCTTTGCCGTCTCCGACGCTTCTCCTGTGATCAAGGATCTGGCCACCTACACGACCAGGCAAGGGGGCGGCCGCGGCGCCGTCAGAGAAGTCTGCGAAGTGCTTCTTGAATCCAGGGGGAAGTGGCCCTTCAGCAAGGACAAAAATTCAGCTTTACACCCGCCCTCCTGATTTGGTATACTTATTGCAAAATGAAAAGAATCCTTAAGAAACACTGGCCCTTACTTGGTATAGGGGCGCTCATCCTGCTTGTGGCTGTCCACATCCTTTTGGCTCAGAGGGGACTGACTTCAAAGCCGTCCTCTTCTGAGAAGGACTCTCGGGAGGGCATCCGCCTGGAGGATATTCATTATTCTCACTCCGACCCCGACAACAACGTGACGTGGCTTCTGGATGCCGCCGAGGTGACCTTTTCAAAGGACAGGCGGTTCATGGCCTTTCGCCGTTTCCGCCTCCAGGTGCAGCCTCAAGACAGGCCCCAGGTTGAGTTGACAGGCGAGAAAGGCGACTATGACACGGAGACGGGAGAACTTCGCTTGCAGGGAGGATTGAAGGGGAAGACGGAGAACGGCTACACCTTCGAGACGGAGTCCGCGGTCTACAACCAGAAAAAAGGCGATTTGCAGACCCATGAACTTGTCCTGATCAGCGGTCCTCTGTTTTCCGTTCAGGGTCGAGGCCTGTCCTTGGACGTGAACCGGGAAATCCTGACCATCCATTCCGAGGTCACCACGTTCATCAAGAGCGAGACGTTCATATCATGATAGCCCTTTTTTTCAGAACCTTTTTGATGCCCGTCCTGTTTTTCTTGCCCGCCCTGGCCCTGCCGGCCTTCTCCGCGGATTTTAAGCTCACGAAGGAAGGAGGGGGCAAAGAAGAGCCTCTGGTCATCAAGTCCACCACCCTCGAAATCGACAATCAAAAGAAAACCGTCACCTTCACGGGGAATGTGGACGCCCGGAAGGATGACTGGATCATGAACTGCAACAAAATGATCCTCTTTTATAACCAGCAGGTGGGAAAGGACGACACGGAAAAAGAAAAACTTCGTGTGGACAAGATTGTCGCAAGGGGAGCCGTTCAGATTCGGCGGACTTTGGGCGGAGAGGCTTCGGCCGAGGAAGCGATTTACTATGAGGCTGACGAGAAGGTCGTCCTCACGGGCAAACCCGTGGTCAGGCAGGGAGAAGATCTTGTCGAGGGATCGAAGATCACCCTTTTCCTGAAAGAGAATCGAAGCGTCGTGGAGGGTTCCGAAGAGAACAGGGTTAGAGCCGTGATCGCTCCACGCTCCGGGCAAAGGTGACTCTCCTTGACGGATAACCATGAAACATTGGAGGGCCGGGGGCTTGCCAAGATTTATCGAGGCAGAAGAGTGGTGGACGGCGTTGACCTGGTCCTCAAACGGAACGAGATTGTGGGGCTCCTGGGTCCGAACGGAGCGGGAAAAACGACGACCTTCTATATGGTCATCGGCCTTGCACGACCCAACGAGGGCAGAATCTACTTGGACGGTCAGGATATTACCGATGACCCCATGTTTCTGAGGGCGAGAAAAGGGATAACCTATCTGTCCCAGGAGCCTTCGGTCTTTCGCAAGCTCACGGTGGAGGAAAATCTCCTGGCGATTTTGGAAAGCATGAATCTGAAGCCCAAGGACATGGAAGAGAGGCTGGAGCGTCTTCTCTCAGAGCTCAACATCTCCCACCTGAGCAAGCAGAAAGCGTCGTCCCTTTCCGGCGGAGAAAGGCGCAGGCTGGAGATCACCAGGGCCCTCGTGACGGAGCCGAGATTCATGCTCCTGGACGAGCCCTTTGCAGGAATCGACCCGCTCGCCCTGAATGACATCAACCAAATCATCAAGCAGCTAAGAGACCGGGGCATCGGGATCGTCATCTCGGATCACAATGTGCGAGAAACGTTGAAAGTCTGTGATGCCGCTTATATTATCAGCCAAGGACATATTGTGGAGCACGGCACCCCGGCACAGATCCTTGAGAGCAAAATTGCCCGGAGCTGTTATCTCGGGGACGAATTCAGCTTGTAAATGATCGGCTCATGGATGACTTCTGAGAATTCTGAATTATGGCCTTACAACTAAAACAATCCCTGACCCTCGCTCAGCAGCTTATCATGACGCCTCAGTTGCAGCAGGCGATCAAGCTGCTGCAGCTTTCGAGGCTTGAGCTCCTGGATACCGTCCACACCGAGCTGGAGACAAACCCGGTTCTCGAAGAGTCTCAAGCCGACGGCGGCGAAGAGGAAAAGAGCTTTGAGGGCGATGATCAACCGGAGAAGACGCTCGCTGAAGTGGATGCTCAGGAAAAGATGCGAGAAGATCTCGACTGGGAGCACTACCTCTCGGACTATAACAAAGGATGGGCCGATTCTCCCTATGAGCCCAGGGATGCACCATCGTTTGAGTCGGTCACGTCGAGCAAGACAAGCCTCCACTCCCACCTCATGTGGCAGCTCAACATGAGCAGGGCCGAGGACCTTCAAAAGGAAATCGGTGTCCACATCATCGGGAACCTGAATGACGACGGCTATCTCAGGATTTCCGTCGACGAGATCTGCCAGGTGACCGGGCGGACTGAAGCCGAGGTCCTGGAGAGCCTGGCCCTCATCCAGAATTTCGACCCCGTGGGCGTCGCTGCAAGGGACACCCAGGAGTGCCTTTTGATCCAGGCAAGATTCCATAACCTCGGGGGGACCCTTGTCGAGAAAATCCTCCGGGATCACATGGACAGGCTCGAAAACAAGCGATACGACCTCATCGGGAAGAGCCTTTCCGTGCCCCTGGAAGAGGTGCTCCGGGCGATCGGCGTCATTACCGGCTTTGAGCCGAAGCCGGGGCGTAAATACAACGATGAAGAGACCGTTTACATCAGCCCGGATATCTATGTCTTTAAAGTGGGCGATGACTATGAGATCGCCCTCAACGAGGACGGGCTGCCGAAACTCAAAATCAACTCCTACTACAAGGATATTCTGAGCAGCCGGGGCTCCATCGAGGACGGCACCAAGCAGTATATTCAGGACAAGCTCAAGTCCGCGGCGTGGCTCATCAAAAGCATCCACCAGCGCCAGCGGACCATTTATCGGGTCACGGCGAGCATCGTCAAATTTCAGCGGGATTTTCTGGATTCCGGCATCACCCATCTGAAGCCCCTCGTGCTTCGCGACGTGGCTGAAGATATTCAGATGCACGAATCAACCATCAGCCGGGTAACGACCAACAAGTATGTCCACACCCCTCAGGGCGTCTTTGAGCTGAAGTATTTTTTTAACAGCGCGATTCAATGCATCGACGGGGAATCCGTGTCTTCGGAGACGGTCAAGGAGCATATCAAGAACCTCGTGAAGTCTGAAAGCAGATCGAGGCCCTTCAGTGACCAGGAAATCGCCGAGAGGCTCAAGAATCAGAATATTGATGTGGCCAGGCGAACGGTGGCTAAGTATAGGGAGGCCCTAGGTATTCTTCCTTCCAGGAAACGAAAGAATCCTTATTGATTTTTCCCGGTTTGACATTTCTTTTTTTTTCTGCTATTTCCTCTCTCTTTTTTGGAGGTGATGCCCATGATGATCACTGTCACGTTCCGCCGTATGGAACCTGCAGAAAGCCTTAGAGCCTATGCGGAGGAAAAACTTACCAAGCTGAAGAAATATCTCGATTCCCCCCTGGAGGCCCATGTCGTTCTCGAAGTGGAAAAATTCAGGCACCTTGCCGACGTCACCTTGAATGTTGACGGCACCAGGATAAAAGCGGTAGAAGAAACAGAGGACATGTACTCGGCCATCGATCAGGTGATGGACAAGATCGAAGTCCAGGTCAAGAAGCTGCGGGCCAAGGTAAAAAACCGCAGGACCGATAACATCAAAGGCGAGGAGTCCCTGGCCAGTGAGGCATCGGCGGAAAACCTGGAAAGCGCGGTCGATGAACCGGCGATCCGGGTTGAAAAACTGGTGGCCAAGCCCATGGATCCGGAGGAGGCTGCCATGCAGCTCACCTCATCCAAGCAGGACTTCCTGGTGTTCAGGAACGCACGAACCAGAGAGATCAACGTGGCCTACAAGAGAAAGGACGGCGACATCGGACTCATTGAGCCGGCGAGCTGATTTCCTGACTCTTTTTTTGTTCCTATTGGGCGATGAAATTATCCGATCTTATTCATGAAGAAAATATTCTTCCTGACCTGAAGGCCAAAGACAAGCGGGGGGTTCTGGAAGAGCTGGTTGACACGCTGGTCACGCAAGAACCGTCTCTGGACAAGAATGCCCTGGTCAAAGTTCTGCTCGAAAGAGAACGCCTCGGTAGTACGGGGATCGGGGACGGGGTGGCCATTCCTCACGGGAAGTTCCCCGGCATCACCCAGCCAAGCATTTCTTTCGGAAGGAGTCGAAAAGGACTTGATTTTGACTCCATGGACGGGGAGCCGACCCATCTCTTTTTCCTTCTCGTGGCGCCTGAGAACTCAGCCAGCGTTCACCTGAAGGCCCTGGCCAGAATCGCCAAGATTCTGAAGAACAGCGCTTTCAGAAAGGAGCTGATGGAGGTATCCGGAAGGCAGGATCTGTACCGCAAGATCATCCAGAACGATGAGGAGTTTTAGATCGTCTTCTTCCGGAACGTCAGAAAGTGAGCGAATCCTATGATTGGCATGCTGATCGTGTCGCATTGTGACCTGGGCAGGGAGTTGCTCAACGCCGCGGAGTTCATTGTCGGAAGAATCGACGGTGCCGATGCCATGGCGATTACCGAGACCACGGGAACGGAGAGACTGATCCGAGCCATCGAGGAAAAAGCCAATGCCCTCCAAACAGGCGACGGGGTCATTATCCTAACGGACATGTTCGGAGGCACCCCTTCCAACCTGAGCCTCTCATTCTTGAAAAAGGGGAAAATCGAGGTCCTTACAGGCGTGAACCTCCCCATGATCATCTCCATTATCCAGAACCGTTCCACCCACAAGCTCAGCGAGCTCGCAGAAAAGGCCCTTGAGGCGGGGAAATCCGGAATTTCCCTGGCGAGCAAGTTGCTGGAATCACAATGACCTCCCTGATCCGGATCACGGCTGAGAATCAAGAGCGCTGGCTGGAACGAATCCTCGAAATCGAGTCTCTGTCTTTTCCGTCTCCCTGGACCGCCCGCGGTTTCATCGAGGAGATCAGGAATCCCAATGCCCGTCTTTGGGCCGCCGGGATGAATGGAAAGCTGGCGGGATACATTCTGTACTGGATTCTGGACTTTGAGGTGAGCCTTCTCAATCTCGCCGTTCACCCGGAAGAGAGGCGAAAGGGCGTGGGCCGGGCTCTCTTGAACCACATGGTCGAAGATGCCGCACTAAGAGACGTGGAGGCCCTCTGGCTGGAGGTGAGGGTTTCGAACGCAGGCGCCATCAGGCTGTATCGGGAATTCGGGTTCGAACAAGCAGGACTGAGGCGCAAGTATTACGACGACACCCGGGAAGACGCGATCGTCATGTGCCTTCACCTGCCGGAATCTTCACGGAGCAATCAACGCCATGCAAACGGAGAACAGGCATGAATCAAAGAAGACCTTTCATTGCGGGAAACTGGAAAATGAATCTCAATCTTCAGGAATCCGTGGCACTTGCCAGGGCCATCGCCGATCAGACCCGTGATGTGGAGACTGTGGATGTTTTGGTGGGCCCTCCTTTCACGTCCATTCCCAAAGTAAAAGAAGCCATTGGGGGAGATAAGATCTTGCTTGCGGCTCAGAACATGCACTGGGAAGACCACGGCGCTTACACCGGCGAGGTCTCCCCGTCCATGCTCCTTGAAGCCGGCTGCACCCATGTCATCCTTGGTCACTCGGAAAGGCGGAGCCTTTTTGGAGAAACCGATGAAATGGTCGACCGCAAGGCGGAATCGGCGTTCAAGTTCGGGCTCACACCGATCATTTGCATCGGCGAAACCCTGGAACAAAGGGAGCAGAACCGGACCGCCGAGGTCATCGAAGGCCAGCTCCGGGGATCCCTGAAAAACTTCAGAGAGAAAAAGGCCCTGCCTACGTCCACCCTCCTGGCTTATGAGCCGGTGTGGGCCATCGGAACCGGCCGAACCGCCACGCCCGAGCAGGCCCAGGAGGTCCACCTCCATATTCGGCAATGGCTGGCCCGGGAGTTTGACCGCAACACAGCCGAGGCGGTCAGGATTCTTTATGGAGGGAGCGTCAAGCCCGACAACATCAAGGACCTCATGGCCATGCCCGACGTGGACGGCGCCCTGGTGGGCGGAGCCAGTCTGAAGGCAGGCTCTTTTGTCCCCATTGTCCGGTTTCAATCTTGATGCGTTCGGAAGAAGCCTTCAAAGCCGTCACCCCGGCGGAAGCCGGGGTCCAGAACCTCTCGAATTTCCTGGATTCCGGCTTTCGCCGGAATGACGAAAAACGGCGTTTTCGGACTTTTTACGAGGCCGTCAATCTTAATGCGTTCGTAAGAAGCCTCGACCGCCCGCGGGCGCACGTAAAGTGCGCCCCTGCATTTTCTGAGGAGTCTGCGGGCAAGGGGGATTTATACGTTAATAGATCCGAAACCGTCATTGCGAGGCCCCAGGACTTGATCCGGGGGCCGTGGCAATCTCCGAAAGGCGGGGGCCCATTCTCACCACGAATTTTAGTTGCATTCTTGACTTTTTTTGCTAATATCCTATTTTCTTTGTTTATTACTTGAAACAGGTAGTCTCCAATGAAGCTCATTATCGTGTTTATTCATATCGCGGTCTGTTTAGCCCTCATCCTGATCGTTCTTCTTCAGAAGGGGAAAGGGGCGAGCATGGGAGCGGCCTTCGGCGGCTCCAGCCAGACCGTTTTCGGAAGTGCCGGGGCCAGCTCTTTTCTTCAAAAGATCACGGTGGCTGCGGCGGTGATTTTCATGTTCACCTCTTTGAGCCTCGCTCTTCTCTTCGGGAGGGGAGCGTCGACATCGGTCATGAAAGGCGTCTCGTCCTCAGAGTTGCCGGCGACGGAACAAACTGAGAGTGCTACGCCCGCGGCTCCCCCGGCAGGAACCCCTGCCCCGGCCGAGGCCGAAAAGAAGTAGCTTCTTCACCCCTCTCTCTCGCCGGGAGGCTTCCCGCCTGGGCAGGCTCATTCTTTTCCTCCCCCTTGAAGGGAGGTTTATCCGCCTCAGGCGGATTAGGTGGGGGTGATAGCAGTTATATCGTGCGGAAGTCCTCTTCCCTTCCTCCCCCTTGATGGGGGAGGCTAGGTGGGGGTGAGATTCGTTAAATCGTGCGGAAGTGGTGGAATTTGGTAGACACGCCATCTTGAGGGGGTGGTGGGCAAAACCCGTGCGGGTTCAAGTCCCGCCTTCCGCACCACCTAAGTTACTTAAATTCCAGAACTTTAGCTTTTTTGGCAGAGGTCAGATCCTTTGCCATTTTTTTGCCAGCTTTCCTCAGTTCATTCCGCTTCCTGTAGATCTTCAATTCGTCCTCGAATTCATGCTGAAAGTACCTCTCAAAAGCCTTGTTGTAGACGATCCCCGTACCCTGCCGGATCTCGTCCGGTCGAAAGAATCCCCTCATGCCCCTAACGGTCGAATGTTTTGTTCCCCCGTACAAATCCACGCCTTCAATTCCTAAGTTCGTGCAGACGATCTTCCGCCACTTATACGGGTAATCCTTGCCGAAACGTCAGTCCCTCCATTTCTTCACACCCTAATTCCTGAAGAAGTCGTAAAAAGTCCCTCACCGTCATTGCGAGGCGCGAAGCGCCGTGGCAATCTCATCGATATCCGTCCAATTACGAGATTGCCCCTCGGCCGTGAGCTCGGGGCCGAACGGCTTCGCGGAGTTTATCCTGAGCCTGTCGAAGGGCTCGCAATGACCAAAGCGCTGTTTTCGGACTTTTTACGGGACCATCATTTCTTCGTGTGCCTGAAAAAGTGAAGCTGAGGCAATCCCCGAAGGAATGACTTTACAAGTTCTATGTCTTCATCGAGGAGAGGGACTATTTGGGGTTGACCCGCTCCAATCTGGCGATGTTGCGGCAACAACTCGTGGGAAGGTAAAGGAGTGAACCGCCTTCAGACCAATCCCGTTTGGGACCGGCATAGCCATCCTCACATGAACGCACCCACAGGGTGTCGGATTCTAACTTCATCTAAAACAATAAACTATATCTGCAAGTCGTTGGCATAGGCGTAAGAGATCAGGTGCCCGTTTTGTGTCTCTTTGTAACCCCTCTCGTTGTGGGAAAACTCGGAGATCCTCCTAGCCCCCCAGCCTTTGAAGTGATCTTTCACCGACGCCATGACCAGGAATTCGGAGTGGGAAAAGAGGCTCAAGTCCGGCTTCCGGGCCGACTTTAACCTTTCCCCGGACAAATCATCGTTGTAGAACACTTCTTCGCACTCCAATTCCCGCTCGTCGATGAGCAGCGTGAAAAGGTGCTGCCACTTGTCGGGAGCAGGCCCGAACGGGATCCGCGCGTAGCGTTCTCCGGTGATGGAAACGGAATGGTCTTTGAAGTGCTTGAAGTCGGAATAGAAAAGAACTTTGTTCAATAAGGTCTTGAGCAAGCCTTCCATGCAAAAGAAGAGGATGACGTTGATGAGTTTCTGGAGGTCCAGGGTCCGGTATCCGCTGAAAATGTCGGGCTTGTAGCTTCCGAACCGCTCCTCGTACAGCCTCAGGAACGAATACGCTGCTTCTTCGGAAACCTTGAGGTTCGTAACGAGTTCTTCCCGCCTCGTCTCCGTCAATGCATCCGGGGTCTCCCTGATGAGCTTGATGAGGTTCCGGGGTTCCTGGACCAACCGGAGGATCTTGTCGTGGGCTTCGTCTTGAAGCGCCCCGTTTTCGTACCTGCTCAAGGTGGCGAGCCCCCACCCGAGGAGCTTGGCCATTTCATGCTGAGTCAGTCCGTACTTCTTCCTCACCTCCTTTATTTCTTCGGGCTGAATCATGCCGTGACGGCGCCGATACTCCCTGTAGGCCCTCTCCAACAAATCGTCGCTTGACCCGGGATCTTCAAACTCGTCGCCGCAAACCCGGCACCGGTAATACTCGGCAGGGACCGTGATTGAGTCGCTTCGGACTTTGACCACTTCCTCGCCTTGGACCTTTTCCAGTTCTTGCTCTTTCTCACAATTCGGGCAGATGCCTCTCATGACTCTCCCCCCTTTCCTCCTGGGAGTTCAATTTTGAAAGGGAAACAAATTGGAAATTCAGCCAGATGGAAGGATATGCATTTCGCGATCTTCCCTTTCCCCGTATCGGCTATCTTGAGCTTGATGTACACTTCTTTCCCAAGGATGACTTTCCCAAACTCCCAAATTTCACCCGGTCTGTCTGTGTCAGGTTCCGGGCCCCTGCAGTAGTCCGAGAGGGACAAACCCAGAATCTCATCAATGCAATTCCGTTTGGTAAGCCCCAACTTGACAAGGGACTCCTGGTTCTTTTGCCGATGAACGACATATATGCCGCCACGAGTGGCTATTGCCTTGAATTCTTTAAGAAACTTTTGAACAAGCGCTTCCCGCCCCTGCTCCAAAGCAAGTCCCTCTCTTTCTCTGCAGCTATATAGCTTTTATATCAATTGATAAATTAGTCAAGACTTTTTTATTCATCAGCAAGAAAAAAAGTGCATTCCAGAATCAAATTCGGGGATATGACCGGACAGCCTGTAATGGTTTGACAAACAACGTAAGGGGGTGTGTGATGAAGATCAGGAAAAGTCTGATTGCCGTTGCTGCCGCGATGCTCGTCGTCTTTATTATCGTCTCGCCAAGTTACGCCCTATCAAAGCCCGGGCAGTACAGTGGCCTACCGACCTTCATAGGGGTGGCGACCGCTCCCCTATGAAGGCTTATATGCATCAGATGATCAGGATCTTTTGTTTCATTCATAAGCTCAAGGAGAACTCTCTCTCAGCTCACTTCGTATATTTTTATTGACCCGTCATCCTGCATTCGCATGATCTCCGTATCATCGTATCCAAGCTCAAGAAGGACTTCCCGTGTGTGCTGACCCAGCACCGGGGACGGCCGTTGGATGGCCCCTGGATTCTTGGTCAGCGAAAAAGGGATACCCAGCATTTTGACTGAGCCTGCGATGGGATGATCGATTTCCACAAGCATTTGGTTATCCACGATTTGAGGATGGAGGAATACCTCTTCCTTGGTGAGGACCGGGCTGTGAGGCACATCCGCGTTCTGAAGGGGCTCGAACCATTCCTCTCTGTTCTTTTTCTGGAAGGCCCTTTCCAGTTCGTCATGAATCAAGTCGCCCATCCGGAATCTCTTCAGGGGTGAATCAAACCGGTAATCATCGGCCATCTCAGCCAGGCCGAGCACGTTGCACAAAGACTTCCATTGCTGATTGGTCATGGCTACCGGGACGATGTATTTCCCGTCCTTGCACCTGCAGGGCGTGTGATAGTCCCAAAGCTGCTCCCTGAAATCATCCGCCTCAGGCTTACGGAGTTCCTCCTCCGTGCGGATCATGTCGGGGAGCTGCATGTACAGGGTTTGGTTGAACAGGGCGGTCTCCACCTCCTGGCCGTGCCCATACCGCTCTCTTGCCAGCAGGGCCAGCGTGACGGCATAGGCGAGCATCATCATACTCGAGCAGTCGGAGACCCAAATCCCCGGGACCAGGGGCCTGCCGTCGGGAGCCCGCCGCATGATACCGCTAAGGGCCTGCAGGACAACGTCATAGGCCCTCTGCCCCGCATATGGGCCTTCTTTCCCGTATGGAGTCATGGAGACGTAGATAAGATCGTGTTTGATTTCTTTGAGCTTAGCATAATGGATCCCAAGCCTCTCGGTAACTCCAGGGCGGAAGTTGTGCAAAAAAACGTCGGACCGCTCGACAAGCTTGTACAGGACTTCTTTGCCCTTTTCACTTTTCAGGTTCACGGCGATGCCCCGTTTGCTCCTGTTCAGAGCCAAGAATCCTCTTTCCTGACCATTGATAGGGGAGTTCGCGAAAAACCCTCTGGCCTGATCTCCCTCCAGGGGTTCGACTTTGATGACATTGGCACCTTGATCTCCGAGCAGCATTGTTCCACCAGGGCCGGCCCATCCCTGGGATATGTCCAGGACGGTGATACCTTCGAGCGGCCCCGAGGCTTTGACCTTATGATCCATGTCTTTCCCTCAATGCTTTTTTCATGATTTTCCCGGTTTCATTCCTCGGAAAGTCGGTAACGAACTCTACATACTTGGGGATTTTGTAGTCCGCCAGGTAGCGTGCGCAGTGTTCCCTCAATTCATCCGCCTTTAGTGTTTCGCCGGCCTTAGGAATGATGTAAGCCTTGACGACCTCCCCAAGAACTATGTCTGGAACCCCGACCACGGCGACTTCCCCAACCTTCGAGTTCCTGCTAATCGCATTTTCCACTTCCACGCTGTAGATATTCTCTCCTCCCCTGTTGATCATGTCCTTGATTCGGTCGAGAATGTAAACGTACCCGTTTTCATCGATTTTCCCTACGTCCCCCGTATGGAGCCAACCGTCTTCAATCGCCTCTCGCGTGCCTTGGGGATTTTTCCAGTAGCCCGGAACGATTTTGGGTCCTTTGATAAGGATCTCGCCCGGCACGTCAGGCGGACACTCGTCGCCCTCTTTGTTAACGATTTTCACTTCTTCGATGGGGACGGCACGGCCCACAGATGCGATGTTTGCCCTCATGTCATCGTGCTCGAGAATGAAATCCACAGTGTGGGTTTCGGTCATGCCGAAGGTGTCGACAAAGCGGGCCCAGGGCATTTTTCTCATGATGAGCTCGAAGGTTTCTTTGGATTTGGGGGCTCCCCCCGTAATGCCCACTCGGAAGGCTTTAAGGTCGTATCGATCAAAGTCCGGGTGGTTTGCTATCAGCCAATATATGGACGGCACGTGGACCATCACGGTGATCGCTTCCTTTTCAAGGACCTCAAGAACAGGCTCCGTCTTGAACTTGTGCATATAGACACATGGGATTTTCATGTAAACGGCGGAAAAAGCGGCCATGATGGTGCCTGCGGAGTGAAACATGGGCAAGACGTTGAGCATCTTATCCCTCCGGGGGTCGGCCTGAATAATGTCGTCCAGGAGCATACAGGACAGGATGATGCCGCGATGAATCTGCATGGCGCCCTTCGGCCGTCCCGTCGTGCCGGAAGTGTACATTAGCATGGCAACATCGTCTTCAGAGACAGGGACATAAGCCGGCTCTCTTGCGTCTTCATCCAAAAGGGCTGAGAAAGGCAGCGCCGAAGAAAGCGCCGGAGCCCCTCTTACGAAAATGTGCCTTACGGTCGTAAGCAGGTTTTGAAACGGTCTCAGGGTCTCCTGGAAAGCACCGTCAATGACCAAAACGCTTGAGCCTGAGTTGTTAATCTCGTAAGTCAGTTCCTCTGCGGTGAACCGGCTGTTCAGGGGCACGGCGATCGCGCCGATTCCGGTGATCGCAAAGAGGCACAACGGGTATTCGAGCTCGGTTTCCATGAGGATTGCAACCCTGTCCCCTTTTTTCACACCAAAACGCTGTTGCAAGGAGGCGGAAATCCGGCGAACCTCTTTTCCGAACCGCTCAAAGGTCCAAACCCTGTCGCCGCAAATGAACCCCTCCTCATATGGCCGGGCGGCGACGGCGCTTTCAAGCACTTCCCTGAGGGATCCAGGACGGCCGCTGAGAACCTTGAGGCGCCGACCGTCTATGGTTTCATCAATAATTTCATATTTTTTGCATTTATAGCCGCCCATGGTTGACCTGGACCTTTTCAAGAGACGCCGGGAGAGCGTGGAGCGCTGAACCAATTCATGGCTTCATCATCCCCGGTAGCCATAAAGCCAGAGTTGGGAAAGACAAGAGCAATGCCATCACAACGAGATCGCACATGAGAAAAGGGAAGACACTTTTATAAACATCAACAGTACTCACATCCTCAGGAACCACGCCTTTGACAACGAAAAGGCTCATTCCGAAGGGCGGAGTTTTGCCGGCCATCTCGACGTTGATAAGAAGCATGATAATAAAAACCATGTCACTAAAGCCGATGCTGCGGATAATGGGCATGAATATGGGTAGGGCAATCATCAGGATAGAAAGCTGATCCATGAAACACCCAAGAATAATGACCATGATCTGCATGCATATGACGAGCATAACCGGGCTCAGGGGGAGGCTGACCGTCAATTCGGTTATGGCGCTGCCTGCACCGCTGAAGGCGAGGATCTGGCTGAATGCGGTCGACCCTACGAGGATGAAGAATATCATTGCCGTGGTCCGAAGGGTGCCGTCGACAGCCTTCTTGAACACTTCCCAACTCAGTTGCTTGTAAAGCGCGGCGAGCAGCATGGTTCCTCCGGCGCCGAGGGCTGCAGCTTCTGAAGGAGTGCACACCCCGATGTAAATCGTGACCGTGACCAGGAAAACGATCAGCCCCATCGGGAGCACGTTGGTGATGATGGAAACGATCCGTCTGGAAAAACTTTTTCCTTCTATGTTGTAAGGGGGTGCGTGCTCCGGTCTTATGGAGCAGAATGCTATGATGTACGCCGAATAGACCACGACCAAGAGAATCCCCGGCACGATACAGCCGATCAAAAAATTCCCCACGGAAACATTTGCCAGGCTCGCGAGAAGGACACCCAAGGCCGTCGGTGGGATGACCATGGCGAGACTGCCTGCTGTGACAATCGGGCCTATGCTGATGAACTTGCTGTAGCCGTAGTTCCGCATTTCGGGAAAGAGAAGCCTGCCGTGAAGTGCGGTGGACGCCAGAGCGGAGCCGCAGAGGGCTCCCACAATCCCCCCTGATCCGATGGAGAGCAAAGCCAGCCTGCCCGGCAGTTTGCCCAAAACCTCATTGACCGTTTCAATGGCAAGGAGTCCCAGGCGGGTGGCGAACATGAGCTCGCCCATGAAAATGAACAAAGGCACAGGTAGAAGGGTAAATGACATGATCGACTGCATCGAGCTGTAGATCAGTTGGTGAAGACCGGCGTCTCCACCGAGATAGACGGCGGACCCCACGAGGCTCATGACCAGAAAGGCGAAGGCCACAGGCATGCCCGAGCTCATGAGCACGAATAGGCCACCAAACATGATGAGAAGAACCAGCCACCAGTCCATTATCCCGGTCCCTTCAATTCGGTGTCTTTCGGCAATAGGTCCCGCCGTTCCCTCAGGTGCCGGCGTGCCTGTCTGATGAACTCAACGGCGAGGATGAAAGAACAGACACAGATGATGGAGGAAAAGCAGTACTTGGGAACTTTCAGGAATTTGAAAATGTGGGTGCCTTTCTGGTAGCTGTAAAGAGTGGCCACCCCTCCATAATAACCGAAGACGATGCAGGCCAGGGAGGCAAGTCCGGATGTTATCGCACCGAGGAGATGCTGGGTGGGCGGTTTGAATGCGTTTAAAATGAAATCCACCTTGATGTGGCCCCCGACCCTAAGGCACCATGCAGATGCGAAAAAAGTCATGCCGAATAGGACGTACTCGTTGACCTCCACGATCCAGGGCATGGAAACTCTGGGAAAAGTCATGCGTAAAATAACGTCGAGGATGACCGAACAGATCGCGAAAAGCAGCATGATGCCTGCGACGACCCAAAGTGCGAGAACGAATCTGTCGAACACGACGCTGAGCTTTCCCGGAGGGCTCGCATTCATGTGGTCCGTGGTTTTCATGTCTCCGCTGTTCACCTTCGGGGCCGGGGCCTAAGAGAGTCCCCTTCGATTTACTTGCGAATCATGGATTCCATCTTCGCACCGGTCTGTGGACAGGCCTGCTTCACCATCTCCCACGCGGCGTCGTATGACATTTTCAGGTATTTCTCCGGCTCTTCGATGGTGATGAGCTCCTTCCCCTTTTGCTCCTTCATGATGTTCAGTTGCTTTTTCTCGAAATTCTCGTAGTAAGGAACGATCTCTTTCTCCATCCACAGGACGTTGTCCATGACGATTTTCTGGAGATGCGGCGGAAGGCTTTTCCATTTGTTTAGATTCATGTGGGTGACCGTGTTCATCTCATAGAAGCCAGGCAGGATGACGAATTTGAATATGGACTCCCAACCGTAGAAGAGCGGGCCCGGGATCGGCCAAGCGAAAGCATCGACGACCCCTCTTTCCATGACGCTGAAAACCTCTGAAAAGGACGTGTTCATGGGCGTGGCGCCAAGAGCTTTTACGAAAGGCTCGTAGCCGGGATTGCTTCGGATCCGCTTTCCATTGAAATCGGAGATCTTCTTGAACGGCTTGTTACTGAAAAAATAGAAGCGGCCGGGATAACTGAAGCGGCCCAGGTATTTCATGTTCAGCTTTTCCTGGTGAACCTTATCCATCATCTCATAGAATCCGACTTCGCGTTCCTCTAGGGGAGGAATGGTCCCATACTGGAAAGCCAGCGCTTCTTTGAGATCGCCGATGTAGTAAGCGCTGCAAGTTGCGACCAAGTCGACGACCCCCGTCCTGGTCGCCTGGATTTGCTCGAAGGAGGGAATGGCCTCCGGGCCGCCGACCTTCTGAATCTTCAGCTCGCCCTTTGACTGCTGTTCAAGGCGGTCAACGAACTTGAAAAAATACTCCAGATGGGGATCATTCTTTGGAAGAAAGGTGACGCATTTAAGGTTGATCGTGGACTGCGCCCGGCATATCGGGTTGAAAGCCAGGAAAAACGCCGCCGCCAAAATCCCTAGACCGATTAGAGCCCTCTTCATCTTACCCCTCCTTTTTTTGTTTGGTTTTTGTCCTCAGTCTAAGACTCGCCGGAAGTCCGCCTGTCTCAATGGGCTTACGGAGAATGCCCGTTGATCATGACTGTGCGGTTAATTTCTGCTGGAAACCTCGTGTGTGATTCTGTTGTTGAGTTGTGGGGTCTTTCCCCGGGACAAGCCGTTGACAGCCGGGTAGAGCAATCGGCAAGGCGCATTAGAGATGCGAAGCTCGAAACATTCATTGAGATAAAGCAGCCCATGGTTTGGCGTGTGAATGGCGCGTCAGTCCAACCGTCCGTCAACAGCCGGCGGAAGTCCCAATGCCATGGAGTGTGATGAGCACACCAACGTCGATCTCGACAGATGCTTCGAATGTAAGCAAGACTGGAAAAAGAAGTCAAGGGAAAAAGGCTCATATCTGAGCCATGGTGATTCTTATTTGAACCTATAATATATTTTAAATTATTTTTACATGTTTTTGCAAATTACAATCCGAGAGGCGCTTGGGGAATCAGGCACGTATGGCTATACGGATGTTCTCAAAGTCTTCCAAAACCTGGAACGAAAATGTCTTGCGAGCGTCGTAATAGAGGACATCCCCTTGTGCCAGCTCATAGCGGTTCCCGTCGTACTCGAAAATACAGGAGCCTTTCAAGATGTATACCCAGTGGTAGGCCTTGTCCTGTGTGGGGCTTATGCCGGCGCCGGGTTTCCCTTTGTAGTGGTTGATGAGCATGTTTCTGGAAATCTGGCCGTAGGGAGAGATGATGGTGATCTCGAAATTCTCTCCCTTGATCTTTCTGTGGCTGTCTTGCTTTTGCCAGATGAAATCCCCCTCTTCCTCGTGGAGGAATTCGTCAATAGGCTTCCTGCAATTGTGGGATATTTCAGCCAGCAACTCAACAGACGGGGACTTGGCACCCGTTTCTATTCTCTGCAACGTTGCTTTGCTCGTGCCCAGCAGCTTGGCAAACCCCCCCAAGCTGAGCCCGAGGAGCTGGCGCTCCCTTCTAATTTTCTCTCCCAGGATCTTTCTATCCATTCGGCGGTCCCTTCTCTGTTTTCATACGGGTCTTCCGATGCCCTTCCGGCGTGTCTTGCTTGCTCACGCCGGATAATACATTTAGCCATCGCTTTTTGAGAAATTAAGGCTGATGCGCCTGGAGGTTCACTTTTGTACAGGTGGAGGGGCGCTGTCAAGGGCTCTATGGACGCGCAAGATGGGGGCTTTCGCAGAAGTCTTTGGAATGGACCTAGTCAGAATGACTTTCCACTCGTGGATGTTGGGATTTTTTGAGCGGCCCCCCTCCCATCCGTTTGTACCGCCTTCACCCGGTTTTTCACAGCGGGACACATCTGAACAGGAGGCAGGTAGCGCCGTCGGGTCATGAAGGGCGTCGTCTCAACTTGGCAAACCGCATGTCGTGCTCGAGTGAACGCGTTGCGCTTTGCTTTTGAAAAAGGTGGAATTTGGTTGCACGGGGGTTGCATCAAAGAGAAGAATTTGAGCTACAAACGCCACAATGGCGCCAGTAAATTCAATAGGTTTCAGCCCCGGAGGAGTCCCGCCTTCCGCACCACTTGATTCAAAGGCGCAACTTCAAAGAGTTGCGCCTTTTGCATTTCCGGTGTTTGCGCACTGGTTGCAATAACTTTCCTGTAATTATGCTCCCCTGCAGCCGTCCGATCTGGATGCGACCCACCGTTGGCTGGTTTCAACCTTGTTAGATCAGAGATATAGGATCTGATATCAGATAATTGTTCTGGCCCGAACCCAGCCACAACCAACATAACTCAGAATTGACTCGCTCGTGCATTTGTCATAAACTTCTGTCAGAAAACGAGGTGCAAGGAATGAGTACACTCAGAGAGACCGAAAAACTTCTCTCTAAGATGACACGGGGAGAAAAAGCGCAGGTGCTCCAATGGGTTGTGCGCGACCTGGGTGAGGCCTATCCGGGGATCGAGAGCCTCCCGGATGTTTCAGGAGGGGAACCCTGCATCGTTCGTACCCGTATCCCGGTTTGGATATTGGTTCGGGCCAGACAGCTTGGGACAACGGAGGCAGAATTGCTCCGAAGTTATCCGATCCTGCGCGCCGAGGATCTGGCCAATGCCTGGGCCTATTACCGCGGTCACCATGAGGAAATCGATCAGCAGATCCGTGACAATGAAGAGGCTTAGCTGGAGACATGGCGCGGCTTTATGCAAATGAGAACTTCACCTATGCCTTTAGGCGCTTTGGAATAATCGTTCCTTAGCATCGCAAACCGCGATTTAGGCCCATTTCCGAGGGGCAATTCCTTATTATTCAATCCGATATCAAACACTTTTGATGGCCCGACCCCGGCCACTCCAGCAGGTTTATTGGCAGGCTGGTGTTCTGTGGTTCCGGCAAGCTATCACAGATGAGGAAATAGGCTTCAGGCCGTTGCAGTATCAAGGAGTGCTTCCAGTTCCGATGCCCTCCTGCCTATGCAGACGGGGCCGTCTGATAGGGCGCCCACTGGCAAAGCACTGGAGGGTGGTTACATGCGCTCGGAATGTGATTGGAGGCGCCCCTTCTTCGAGGATTTCGCGAGCGTTGGCAATCCCTTAATGGTGTTTCCCGTTTCCTGCTCGGCGATACGAAGCTCATATAGCTTTTGCAGGTTCATCCAGAACTCCGCGCTTGTTCCGAAGAAATGCCCAAGGCGCAAGGCGGTGTCTCCGGTAATGGCTCGTTGTCCATTCAGAATGGCAGTAATTCGGTTGGTCGGCACCCTAAGCTGCCGGGCCAATTCGGCCGCGCTCATGCCAAGCTCTTCAAGCTGCTCGGCGAGATGTTCGCCTGGATGTATTGCCTTGCGTCCCATGACTCACCTCAATGATAGTCGACTATTTCAACATTGATTGGTCCGGGGCTTCCTTTGGGCCACTCAAAGCATACCATGCCGGTGCGGTTCAAAATGTATTCAAGCCAACTTCTCCATGGCATCCCGGGACCGTCAGACCTATCGTAGGTTCTACGGCAAGCTGATATCTTGTGGGTCTGAGAGGATATCTCAGGGAATCATCTATGAGGAAATCCTGGCGGTTCATCCCTATCCATCTACACGAAATCGATAATTGAATGGATGTCCCCTTTTCTCCGGGGGATTCCCAGTTCCTTAATAGCCTTTTCCCCGTCCGCTCTAGACTTCATTTCTACAAAGCCAAAGCCCTTCGACTGGCCTGTAAATTTATCGCGGATGATGCTCACTGAGGTGACTTCGCCGAAGCGGCTGAAAGCAGATTTAAGATCGTCTTCCGTGGCCTGGTAGGAGAGATTGCCAACGTAGATGTTCATTTGCAGTCCTTTCTTTTCAGGTTGTGAAGGGGATTCGTTGCGGGGACAGAACAGCTTTTCTCGTGTCAGTGCCTTCGATCTTCGTTTTCCCGTGGGAAGAAAATCTCTATCGCTAAGTCCTTTTCGCTATCCTCCTTTCCGGCCTCATCGTCAAAATATGTGAGCTTCCCTCGATACTCCGCTTTCACCTCCATCTCACCGTCTTCACCTTCTTGGAGGAGGGCGCGGGTGCAAGCCGGACAAGCCACCTCGTGCTGGGTCTTGCCATCGTAGAAATATGGCGTCCAGCCTTGATCAACGGCTCTATCAATGGAATCAATTCGAATGCCGCAGATGGCACACCTCATGGCGAATCTCCCGTTTGTGTCCTGATTTTACTGAAGAAACGTCTTAAAGCCAAGAAAAAACGGGGGCGCAGTGGCCATTAGATCTGGCTCTAACAAGCATCGTTCAACCGTTTCTCTTTGGGGTCTATCGAGAAGTCGGATTTTGCAGGGGATGAAACAAAACCCGAGAGACAAAGATGGACCCACGCCTCATCCCACCAGCCAACTGAAAACATAGACCGCAAGAATAGCGGCCGCAGCGACAGCCGCACAAAACAAGAGAGCCGCCAAGCAGACGTGCAAAATATCCATCGCAGTCGCGGTCCCGCAAACGCTGGGCTCTATAGGGTGAAAAAGATCGATTTTGACCATGGCTTGTTCCTCCTTTCTTTCGGATTTTGGTTGTGGCAAATTCTGCCACTTTGACAATGGGGTAAAGGGTTGGCGGATTTCAAGACGGGGGATCGACGAGACGCTTCCGATAAACCTTTGGCAGCGAATGAGATTTTGAGAAGGGGCGGGAAAAATGATAAAAAGGCCCACATCCTGATAGAGAGGGACGAGACCCCTGAAAATGGCTACCAATTACCAAGAACGCCTGCGGATACCCTTGGAGGGTAATGAGCACACCCGTTTTGAAACAAGCACCGGTTTGATGTTGCCACTGGATACACGAGGGTCGTGATCGGCGGGAGAGGCCCTTATGTCGAGTTCAACCCTGGCCACGTTATTCTGGCAAATCTTCACGTACCAGAAGACAAGAGATGGAAACTGAGACCCTATGCGAGAGGAAAGTTTGACTATATTGAATGGCGCACAAATGACGATGCCAATGTGAAGATATATGAGCAGCTAAGAACGGTCGATTACGCCGATTACAGGGTGGGGCTCATTTACGTCGACCCACTTGATCTGTTTGTCGAGGGAGAGCCGGTTATAACGAAGCTAGAGAAGAAGAGAAAGACGAAGGGCGATGTCGTTGACCTCTTCGGGGGAGATTGATTTTTCTCCCTGGCGACGGTTTCAGCCAATTTAGGTCCCCGCTAACCTCAGGAATCCCCCGACCGCCCTAGACCGAACTGTACTCAATTACCAGCTTCTCAACTTCTTTGGCCTCTTCATCATTCCTAAAGGCATGGAAAAAGAATAATGCCATTAACAGAAGAACCATATTGGTGCCGTTCAGAACCTCTACTATCGCGCCCATCTCATAGTCCGGCGCAACCTCATCACCCCTAAATCGGTTCCCGATCTGGCGCATCCCTGAGTGAGTGTAGTCGTTCATTGCCGCCCATGAGTTTTCCTTTATCATCCGCCAAAAATCTCCAGTGCCATAAGCCTTGTCAATCTGTTGAACCATGTCTTTCATTGCAGGAAAGACTTCCTTGCCTTCGACGATTCGGTGAATTTGCTGTTCTGTTGCGCAGCCATGGACCCAATGGGCGCGGTACAAAAGTTCATATAGCGCTCGGACAAGCGCGAACGAAGAGCCATACAATTTGTTTTGAATTAGCAGGTGGATAGATGTGTGATGCTCCACTAGAAGGCTGTGGTAGGCAATTAGTAGAAAGTTCTTTTCACCTCGTGTGTATTCATGTTTGGTTACCATTTCCCCGATATGAGTCTTAAGGTTTTTGCCCTTCTCAATTAGCAAGTCAATTTCCGTCGGCAATTAGCGTCTCCTCAGGGTTTCACTTTGTAGTCGCAATATCCTTATTGGAATAGTACGTGCGTCACCAGCTTGGAGACAGGCACAATAGCCGATAAGAGACAAGCCTCTTGTCGTGCGTCTGGTTTACGCGGTTGTTCGGCCCCTTTGTCCATCGCTCGTTCAGTGCAACCACAGATGTTCGTCTTGCCACCAGTAATCGAGTCTAAAGGCTCCAGTGCCCCCTATTCCTAAATAGGACAGCTTTGTCCTCTGGAACGAGTCGATATAGTGCGCGATACGTCTAGAAGTGCGAGCCTGAGCCTTATCCGAAGCCGGTGAGCTTAGGCCCGATAGTTTCGGGGACTTCGCGAGAGCAAAATAGAATAGGATCATAAATACAGCAGATTCTGCAAAGCCGACTTCCACCAAAGGCGATATGATCGCCGTTAGCCCAGAAGCTTCATGAAGTTCAAGTGGCAGCCGGCCCGATATTTCCCCGCATGCCGAGAGTGTGATGAAGCGATTCTTTAGCGGATTAGGAGGTAAGGTCTTTGCCCTGCAATAAGCCGCGACGTCTCCGCCAGTCACGCTCACGCAGCTATTACCTACAACGAGTTCACCCTTCCTTCCGCCGTGGGCTGAGATGTGAACGAATCGTTCATTCCCCTCGGTTAGCTTTCGTAGAAAGTTCTCCTTCTGCTTGGTGGGCGTCTTTCCCTTGATTGAATGAGTAGAGAACCCCCATTCGGCCATCTTTAGCAGCTCCGTCAGTATCGGCGCGTCTTGTCCGTGGTCTTGAGGGGAGACGGCCTCAATAAGCCTCACGCTTGATCTCAATTGTGTCGACGCCTTCTTACCCATATATTACCGCACCAGGATGATTCATCTTTTAACGTATGGCCTCTGTCGAGCCCGGGTGGCTTAAACTGGCGCTGCCGATCTATGTGAGTGATCGAAGAAAGGGTGCCAATACCTCACCAGGCTCTCATCTTAAACAAGCGGCCCTGATCGTTCTCATCGTGGAGAGTCAGGACTATCTCACTCTCGTTGAAGACCGGGCCGTCCTCCTCGTGGCGAGCCGGTAGGTCTGAGTCGATTAAAGTGATCACCGGCTGGAGACCCAGGTCTGCATATCGGCGGATGACAGCAATCAGGTTTTCCTTTTTGCGGTCGTCTAGCGACTCGAACACACCATCGTGAAAGACGAAACGGGGGAACTTAGCATCGAGGTGTGCACGCAGGACGGCCAAATCGAAGGCGATGCACAGTAGCTTGCGATACGTGTGGCCGAGGTCGGCGCTGGTGGCGTTGCCGGACTTGTCGAGGATTTCGGCCCTAAACTCAATGTGACCCAACTGGTTGGGCGAGACGCTAAGAAGGGCCTTACGGGCTATCACTTCCTCGACGATTTCGCTGAAGAACAATCGGATCGATGAAAACAGGGTGGTCTTGTCGGAGTTCTGCTGCTCGACATCGGCTTCGATCTGCGTCTGCAGATGTCCGCACTCTTCAGTCAAGGTACGGATCTCAGTGCGCAATTCCTGTAGGCGACGCAGGAACCCGCGCTGGCGTTCCAGGGAGGTGATGTCTGCCCGAAGCGTCACCATCTCGTTGGAGACCTGTTTGTATTTGTTAAAAACATCAGTGTCGCTCAGAAATGCTAAGATATCCGAGCGCCGCTTAGCTAGGGCGTTGAGTTCGGCATTTACGCGCTTTAGTTCGGTCTCGACCTCTCCTCGCTCTTCTAGAAGGTAGCCACGTCGCTCGTCAGTGATCGCCCGGTTGAACTCAATCAACTGCTGGAAGTCTCTCTTAATTTGCCCGTGGAACAGCACTCCGGCTTGATCGAAGAGACGCTGCGCCTCGTCTGGGTTGAACAAAATCTGATCGTCTTCGAGGGAAGCAAGAATCTTCTTTCTATTTTGGTTCAGCGAGTAGCGTTCTGCATTGAGAGCGGCTATTCGTTCGTCGATGCCGTCGACCAGTTGCTTGGTGCGGTCCTTATCTGGCATTCGGAAGTCGAAGGCGTCGAGCACCTTCTGCTTCTTCTCGGCTTCCTGCTGTTTAAGCAGCAAGATGCCCTCGATTTTACTGATATCCTCGACCGAGCCGCCCAACTCGCTTTTGACGGTTTCCGCCGTCGCCTGCTTCTCCTTGAGCCGCTCTTCCTTTTCGTAGTGTAAGGCGACCACCTGAGCGTTGAAACCCAGGATATGCGCGAGGAAGGGTTTCCAGTCAGAATGAGCGGCGGCGAACTTATGCAGGTGGAATACGTCGCGGAAATCGTCCTGGGAGCGCAATTGGTAACCCAGGCCCTTGCGGTAGGACCAGGGTTTGAGCGCGCGCCAGTCGAGCAAGCTATCCAGCATGCCGCGGGCTCGTTGGAATGGCATGTCGAGGTGGTCCCATTCTGACGACTCCAATTGGGTCAAGTCTTGGCGGCTGGCCTTGTGCTTCTTGAAGCTGATCTTGCTAGCCTCCTCGACGCTGCGGCGCACGGTGACGTAAGACGCTTCAGTCAACTCGATCTCCAGAAAAAACACGAACTCCCTAAAGACGTCCAGGTGTTTGAAGAGAAAGAATTTGGCGTCTCGCCCGGCAAGGAAGCAGAAGTCAAGTAGGCGTCCCAGAGTGGTCTTGCCAAGGTTGTGCGTGTCCTTTTGGCGATTCTCGGGCAAGCGGATTTCTGCTAAGATTACGTTCAAGCCCTGAACGAAGTCCACGGGTTCAAACAGATTGGGCCTATTAGAATAGAGTCTAGATAGCTTCATTCGGCCCCACGTATTCCACGGCGTCAGTTTTGGGGCGATAGTCGATCAGTCCCAACAAGTAGAGAAAATTCAGCGCTGGCAGGAACAGAACGTCGCCGCCAGTGACAGCCTTCTTCACGTACTTTCGCAGGCTGTCGTAGTCTTCGAGGCGGCGTGTCTTTAGCCGTGCCAGCAGTAGGATCGCCACATTGATAACCGTGCGATCTGGGTGCGAGTGCTTAGTCGGCCTTAGCATCACCCACCTCCCCAATATCGCAATTCCAATACATGTAGAAAAGTACGGCGCGGGTTAGGCGCTTGTGTGCGCGCTGGCGCAGGACAGCATCGCGGGCGAACAGCAAATCCACTAGGTACTCCATGACCTCATCGAAGGTTTGATAGTCCTTACGCTTGGCGATAATCTTGAGCTGGAACTCATCGACCACCGATTCGTACAGGCGGAGAAGATCGAGGTTTTCGGGCGCAGCTAAGAAAGCGCGAATTTGAGCCGTTTCTTTCAGGTATTTCCTGCGCTGCGCTCTGGCATAGTCTTCACTCATTTTGTTGAGCGTATTCTTTTGCTCGTATGGCACGCGCGGAGTCGGGGGATCGTCCAGCGTCGCTGATACTTCTTCCTTCTGCCGCGCCAGTGCTTCCACAACCTCCGCCAGTTCGTCAGGGCTGACGATCAAGGGCGAATCAACGGGATCAAGGTTGGCCAGCTTCGGCACCTCAGGAAATGTTTTCAGCCAGGTTTCCAGTTGCTCTATTCCACACAAGTAGATCGACGCTTCGGGAATGTCGCACTCCTTAGCGATGTACGCGCGAACGTCACTCTCGGCATTTCCGGCCAGTCGACGATTGGCAAACAACATGTAGTTATCTAGCTGCTTGCTCCCGCGTAGACTTTTGATTCGCGGGATCTCCTTCCCCAGCACCGTGTTCGATGTGGAAGCGCTGAAGAAGTCGAATTCAGAAAAACTGCGATTGTAGCCGTTGGTGTGCTTCGCCTGGATAATGGTCGTACCCACCCACGGCGCTGCCCTGCTGGGATGAAGTTCCGCAGTCCCGACGAACTTGGCGTCTCGGCCGCCATCCGGCCCCTTAGCGAAGCCCTGCACTGAAATCCCGAGCAAGCGCTGGCAGAGGATAACTATCAAATCCTCGAACTGCGAGTCGCTTAGGTCTTCATACGCATACTTCACAGGAACCCCACGCTCGTATTGCAACTCATGTCGAACTCGTGGTAGGGTGGGCCACCTAGAAAACGATTGCCTTCTTTCCTTATATCTTCAAGAGGCCAGGAAGGTTTTCAGCCTGCCAGAGTGTATACAGCGCTCCGCTCAGTCATTGGCAGAGTTTTTTTAGCGGTTGTCATTACCGCGCATTCTGTTACAACATTGGAAAAGGCTTTTCAAGCTCTTTCTGCCGGACTTTCTGCCGGACCGGGCAACGTCTTCCCTGATATCATGCGGAACCGAGTTGTGTGGCCGGAACATGCTCGGTTTCAGCCTCGTCCCGGAATGGAAGAACCCACCCTTATTCAATCGCCTGCTCTGTCCAGTTTTGGATACCGCGGATTGAGCATCTCATCGTGAACCTCCCAGCTCAAACTGGATTTTATCGAAAAACCCTTCCCACGCCAAGAAAAAGTCATTCTTTTCGTCCCAAAAGGGGAAAGAATACTGAAATATCCACTGCGAAAGTCCATTTTCCCGATGGATGTGAACGGGGATTCCAATGCTCACCGCATACTCAACTTCAAATCTTGTTCCGGCGATAAACCCGTCCTTGGCGCTGATGAAAGCGTGGAGCAGATCGCAAGCCTCAACCATTTCCTTGTTGCGCTGGTAGTATCTCTTGGGGATGTCGAACCAAGCCCGGATGTTCGAAAGGTCGGGAGCAAACACCGTGACTTTCATCCCTCTCTCCTCAGCCGCTTCCTTCACCCAAGTGCAGACCCCTTTGCAGGAGCTGGTGATTACGGTGGCGTCGGGGGGAAGAGACATGACCAGATCGAGGACGGACTGTCTGTCCTGATACTTCCTCGCTCCAACAATTCCGATGTTCATTTTGCACCTCCAGAAATAGAAAGCGCCCGTGACCTCAACGATCACGAGCGCTCGGAGTTGATTGCCAGCGCTACGACTGGCGGATTGTTATGTGCTGTTAAGTGGTCTTTGGTTGAGATTGAAAGCGGTTGTCAGATGCAGGAATCTGAATGCGCTTGAGAGGGGTCTTTTTAGGCGCGCCGGATAGACCTCCGGGCCTCGCCAAATGCGCCAGAATCGACGATCTGGCTCAGGCCCTCAGTTGGGTATTCGTGTTCTTGATCGACCAGATTCCAATTAATCCTCCAGGAAAAACGCCATTGTTAGCGCAGGTTTGGACGATGCGGACGATCGGGACGGTCTTTTCGCGAACGCAGATGAAGGTGGAGTTAAAGGTCGGGGATAGGGCGCACAAAGTGGGATTCGGGAAGGGATTTATTGATTGTCTTGTTCCATCTCGGAGAGGTCATGAGGCTTCGTGTCTCTGGCTTCGATCAGCTTGAGCTGGAACTCTATTATTCGCCCCAAAAGGTTTCCCTGAAATTGCGGCATGCAGGACAACATCATGAACCTGTCCCTGCCTCTGTAAAACTCTCCGAGCCGTCGTTCCAATTCCCCTGCCAGAACCTGTAGCTTGGGCCATTCCTCATTCTGAGTTCCTGGGTAGATCAGATATCTGTCTAGATATTCCAGGCTTTTCTCAAGACAGTGCCTGCATCGGTGCAGATCATTCTCGAGCTGCCATGAGGCTTTGAGGTAGGAGCTGGCAATAGCTGGGTCGCCCTTTTTGAGGTGCTCGAACAACTTCGCGAGCAGGTAATACGATGGCCATTCTTTCGCCAGTTTCTGGTAGTCCTCGGACCTAACGTATTCGGCCAGGATCTGCTTCTCTGCCTCAGTGAGTTTCTCTTCGTAGATCACAAAATGGCAAGAGGGACAGACCGGCAGTGGCGGAGCTCCCGGTTTTGGACCCAGAGGTTTGAGATCAAGGCGGGTGCCTGTCCGAAATTCGGATAAGCGCTTTCGAGCCAGAGACTTCGCGCCGCAGATGGGGCAGGTCACTTCTACCTGGAACTCCAAGGTGGGTCTGGCGTTTGGCACCAGCAGCATGAAGCAGGTGACGAAAATGGCTAATGATGTGAATAGAAGTTTCATTGTCAACTCCTCCTTTTTTTGAAAAGTGAAATTGTGGTGGAACTCAGGTGGCGACCTGATGTCTTGGGAAAGACCCTTCAATTTGGATCGGATTTAAGGTGAATGTTTCCCTAAAGGATTGGGACTTCTAAGGGCACTCGGCGTAGGCTCTTCGCTGGTTTGGGTTGGAGAGTATTCGAAGTGATTCATGTTTTCGACATGGTAATTTCTTTAGTCCTTCTTGCCCGATAGACGTTGTGCCAATGCGTTGTTCCGAAGGAAAGGACGCCTTGGAAGCCATCTTTGTACGCTGGATCGGTTAGTGCCTCAATAAGAGTAATTATTTTATAATTCCTACCTTGTAACCAGTCAAGGAACGTCTCTATGACTTCTAGGTTGAGTTCATTGGCGTGGATTAGCAGGATTTGTGCTGGTTCCCTCTCGTACAAGGCTCTAGACAGGCACTCGGAAATCAGAGTTCCCTCCTCATAGCTGAATAACGCATTTTGAACAAGTGAGCGCTGCTTTTCATCATTTCCTTTTCTTTTTGCTCCGGTGAAGTCACGACAAAGCTTCCAATCGTCAGTGACAATCGTCGCCGGGGCGACTTGGCTTCCCAGGGTGGTAAGCCTAGACATTATCATCTTTTGTTCCAATTCATTTCGGCCAGGATTAAGGTAGGGATACCTGAAAGGTATTAGAGTCTGGTGGGTAGCCATTCTCGCTGCTGCTTTGTGTCCTCTTTCTAAGTCCTCGAGATACTGTTCGATCGAAACTTCAGAGAGCTTAAGATGAGACCACGTATGATTCCCTATATCGATGTGGGCCATTTGCCATATCGACATCACGTTTTCCGCCTTATTGGCAGCTGAAAACACCACGAAGCCGGTAACTGGGAGTTTTCTCTTCTGGATAATTCCAACATATCTCTCGGCTATTCGCTGGTCATCCGCTCCCCACTCCCTGGACTTGTATTCCGCCAATGGGAGGTCGTCGATGGTTATTGCGATTTTGCGCATGGCAACTTCACCTGTGGAAGGCTTCCAAAACATCTACAAAGCACAGACTAATGAAGCTTCGTGCCTCAAGCACCTGGGTATCCCCTGTGGCGTGAACTCAGATCGCCGCAAGCGGCGGGGAATTCAACCCACAGAGATTAACTGTTGGGGGCTTCTTATGTCTAAATATCATACGATTAAGCCAAATTCAACAGGGACATCTTAGATCTTTCAGAAATAGACAGGAATCTGTTACTGTTTTCCTGCGCTGCGCCGGTATGATCATCGAGCAATAAAGGCTTTATTCTTTAATCATAATCAAAAAATGAGAAAAACCTTTACAGGTTTGACTGACCATGCTACAAGAAAACAAAATTATTTTCAACTGTTACCGCTCCAGATCTTTTTGGCCATTCTTACTTGCTAGACATAGTCGGCTTTCATCCCTCTAGGTCAACCATTAGTTGGTAATGGGAAGAGAGAGAGAAGATGCCAAAGGGATTCTTTCGAGACATATGCGTCTTCGTTGCATGTACTGTTGCAGCGTACGGTGTTATCGCTGGAATGGCTTCTCTAAGTCCGCTATTTGGTATCACTTCATTTAAAGTGCAGGGATGGACGGGGCATTTACTGGCCGCCTTAATTGCCATTGTTGTTGGATTTATATGCAGCTATTTTATTCTGAGAAAACAGACTGATACTGTTGAAATTCAGCCCGACACCCCCACTGCTTCCTCTGAAAGCCTGCCAAGAAAAGCGGACGAACAACCAGGTAAGATTCTTGCCGAAACCATCCAAGAGCAGTTTGCCGTCATGCAAAAAAGCCAGTCATTTTCAACCATTGTTAGAATTGGGGGACCTCTAAGTCGTGCTTTATGGCTGGAAGGGCGTTACGAGGCAAGAATAGCTATTGGCAAAATCGTGGAGGATGCTGCCTATCAGGTGGGTAAAAACGAAGAAAGAATTCAGGCACTTATTGATGATATTGGATGGACCCTCGTAATAATAGGTGACATTCCAGAAGCGGAAAAGAACATTAATCGTGGCGTAGAGATCGCCGAGCAGCATGGGTTCTTTTACTTTGCCGCCAAAGGATACCGCCACCTTGGGGGCATTGCCATTAGAAGAGGGGATCTCGCTGGCTCTTTGCAATTCCTTAAGAAAGCTGAAGAGGTTGCCGAAAGAATCCAGGATGACACTAAAAAGCGAGAGATGCTCGCTGGAATAAGGCATGGTCAGGCCGAGGCCCAAGTAATGTCAGGCGATTTTGACGCAGCAGTTAGTCACTGCAAAGAAGCTCAAGCGATTTTTCACTCTATCCGGGACGAGGCGCGACTGGTTAAGACCTATTCGCTAATGGGTAGGATTTACCAAGGAAAACATAAATGGTTCGAGGCTAAAGATGAGTATCGCAAGGGATTACGCGAGGCAAGAGCAATCAACCGAATGGATGAAATTCGGCGAAATCTAATAGGGCTTGCATATGTGGCACAGGAGGAAAAGGAATGGACAGTAGCTGCCGATTTCATTAATCAGCTCAAGGAGATGCGGGAATCCACACCGATATTGCTCGACCTGGAAAGCCTTGACGATAAGGTAAAAGAACTTGAAAGGAGGCAACTCGATGCCGGATGAACTTGTTGACGTCTATGACGAGAATTTGAATCACGTTGGAAATCTGCGACGATCTGAGGCGCACGCTAGCGGTGCTTGGCATCGCTCAATCCACTGTTGGATCGTGCGTCCCTCTGAGCCTGGCTATGTGCTATTCCAGAAGCGAGGCCAGGATAAAGACCTGTTTCCAAATGCTCTAGATATTTCCGCGGCTGGACATTATAGCGCGGGCGAAAAGCCTGAAGACGGTGTGCGCGAAATTCTGGAGGAACTTGGCATCGCAGTGCAGTTCTCAGAACTTATTCCCCTGGGAATAAAATTCGATCTGGCTAAGATCGGGGGCATCATCAATCGAGAATTTTGCGACGTTTACCTCTTGAAAAGAGAACTCGCTCCCGAACAATATTCTTTGGATCCCAAAGAAGTCGAAGGAATTGTGCAAATAAAAATTACCGACGGACTGGATCTGTTTGGGGGTATTGCAAAAGACGCTTTAGCCCAAGGTGTAGAATGGGACAAGGTCACTAAGAAGTGGCGATCTGTAAGATTTAGAGCCTCAAAGAGTAGCTTTATTCCTAGAATAGACTCTTATTACTATAAGATTTTCATTATGGCTGAACGCCTCCTAGATGGCAAACATCATCTTGCAATATAATAACCACTATGCTTCCGCAGCGGCTAGTGCTATTGCGTCACGCATTTTCACAAAAGAACCTTGAAGACCGACATGGTGGCGAAGGTTCCTCCCTAACATCACAGGCATTCAAAGACTTAGACAGGGTCGTATCTCGATGTCGGGATTCCTCTATATCTATTGAGAGGGTTGTTTGTTCTCCCCGTAGACAATGCATGGAGACAGCCGAATACCTCGCGAAACGATTGATCGCAGTTTCAGAGTGTTTAGAAGATCTGCGCCCACTTCACCTAGGTGTTCTGGATGGTTTAAGCCGCGATGAAGCCGCAGCTCTTTTCCCTCATGAAGCGGAACTGATGGAAACCTGGAGGAGAGGCCAAATTGAAATCGCTCAGCTAATTATCCCTAAGGCTGAGCCGTACAACCTTTTTTTCAATAGAGGTCAGTCCTTTCTTTCCAGCGTGTTGGAGCGTGGGTCTGACACGATGATAGTTGGAACTCGGTCAATTCTCATTTTGCTATTGAGCATCCTTCTTGGTAGGACAGTTGAATGCGGGGGCGGTTACAAAGAGATTCCTCTTTCAAACTGTTGCTTCTTTGTTTTCGAATTTAGAGGTACTGGATTTGTTTTTGAAGAAAAAGTTAGTGATAAACCTACGTGGTGAAATAACCGGGAAAATACTTGGAAGAATATTTTCAAATTAAAGCTGACCGAGGGATAATACGCGGGATGGTCCACCTTCCTGAAAAAAGCGAATTCGTTTCAGCAACGATTTTGATAGTGCACGGGTACTACTCGTCAAATAGCGTAGGACCAGCGAGACTATATGTGCAGCTTGCTAGACATCTATGCGAATCAGGATTCACTGTGTTTAGGGCAGACATATTAGGGGTTGGTAACAGCGATGGAGAGTTTGAAGAAATTACATATGAAAGAATGATCGCGGATACTGAAATCATCGTGGCTTACATAAAAAAGAAGACAAAAACTAAGCCCATTTTGATTGGGCATAGCATCGGATCGAATATTGCGATCCTAGTCTATTCGCGTCAACCTGACATGTATTTAGGAGCGATTGTCATTAACCCAGAAATCGACTTTCCGCCCGAAGGGGATCGCTTCTTTACAGTAAGTCAGCTGAGTGAGATGAAAGAGTCCGGGTTTACGATAAGGAAAGGGTTAAGGATAAATGCCAGATTTATTTTGAGGTTGCGTGAGCAACCGATATTGGAGATAGCTAGATCCATCGAAGGGATGGTCTATTTAGTACAAAGTGAAAATGACGAGTTTTACGATCCAGACGGAGCGAAGAAATTGAATTCAGTCTTACGAAATAGCAAATTCATCGGTATACCGGAAGCTGATCATAACTTTGGAAAAAAGGAATGCAGAAAGAACCTCTTTCTTGCAGTCGGACAAAGCGCGCTTGAAATTGCTCGTGCCAACCCTGGGTGAAAGACCGGGTTTAACAGGTCGAAAATGATTTTGAGTATCACGCTAAAAACCTCAAGATATGCATTTCAATCTCCAGAAACACCGCGCCAAAATACAGGCAAACTCGTATTCGGTTTCGCCAGCATAGAAATTGGGCTCTCAGTCCTGTTCTATAGCATCTTCCATTGAGTCAACGGTAATTCCGCAAATGGCGCACTTCATTGGGTCAGCTCCTTTCCGGTTTTTAGGCCGCCTCTTTGGCTCTGTCAATGAAAAGCGGCAGTTGGTCAAAGTCCAGGGTCAGATCCATTTCTGGCTTTTCCTCTCCTGGCGGCCTCATCTTCTCGGTGAAATAATCGAGAATATCCTCCAGCACCTCATCCACCACATATTCCTGCTGGACGCAGCGATTCCACCAGAATCGAAACAGGTCTTGGAACGGGATTTTCAGCGGCGGGAAGTCATCCCACTCGCTATACTTACCAACGCAAAGTAGTTCCTTCATTCTGTCACAGCCCATGAAAGCCTGAAATCGGTTGCTCCTGATCCCTTTCTCGCAGCGCGGCGTGATGTTGTCTTCAGGGTTTGCATCTACCCCGTGGCCTGGCAGCCCGATCATGTCGTAAATCGTGATGTCCCTTTTCTTGATCTCTTTCCAAATGAGCCTTTCAATTTGGTCGTCGGTCATTGTTGGCCTCCATAAATGAAGAGGGGCCAGAGACCGAAGTCCCTGACCCCTCTTGGGCGTTTTGATGTTCGGGTTAATTCCTGACCATGCTCAAGATACTGCCGCCAACGTGCTCGAGCTTATAGACCTCTTCCGCCGTGAGCATTGGATCCTGGGCGGCGCGGGTATAGGCATTGATCACATGGAACATTGTCATGCCTGGTTCAATCTCCCATGCATGGGTGATCGCCTCTGCCTCCGTCTTGGTGATGTTGAACTGGCGGTTGAACGAACCGATGGTGGCGAGGGGGTTATCGATCTTTGTCTGGGCCGAAATGGCGAACCGGCCTTGATTTCGCTCGGACTCGTAAACGACCCGGCGCAGAGTATCAGGGAACTCCTCCAGTGCCTTCCGAGAGACATGGCGGAATCTGCTTGCCACGGAAGTTTTTGAAATGAGTCCATTTGTGCAAACCAGTCGGAGGAAAAATCCCTCAATACAGAAGGCAAGCAGACCGACCTCACTGTTTGCAACGGCGATTCCTGGAACAACGCTGTCCTTCTCGGCCAAGCCAAAGGTTCTAGTAAAGTCAGGAACCTTGAGCACTAGGAGTTCCTGATCTAGGGAGTAGTGAACTTCGGTCTCAGAGCTGAAGCCATACTTCACCATCCTGCTGAGGATTTCCATGTGGTCGATGGCGGTGTAGCGGTCGGTAAAAACGGCTCTCAGTTTGTTCCCATCGAACCGGCAGAACAGGGTCTCTCGCCTCTCCGCCTCTTCCTGGATCCAGTGGTTCAGGTTCCTTGCCTGCAATTCCTGCGGGCACCGGGTCAGATAGGAATGTGGAATCCTCAGGCGATTGGCAAATAGCCGCTGAGCAGAAGGCAGAACCTCCATCTCCTTGCCCGAGATCCACATCCTGTTGAGGGAATGAAAGAGCATGTCCGTGACGGGAATGGTCTCGTCAAAATGATGGGCGGACATCGCATTAACTCTGCCAATGACGCTTTCAAACGTGTCGATCTTTCTCATGGTCTTAGCTCCTTTCAATGAGGTTTTGGATTCGTTGATTGAGTTCGAGGCGAGCTTCCATTTCTTCCACCAGTTTCTGGCTGCACTCGCAGCAGATGGCGTGGGAGATGGAAAGGGAGGCTTTCTCGGCCTCTTTGATTCCCATGAACTTTCCGCACCAGGCGCAAATGATTTTTATGAACACGGCTTCACCTCCTTTCTCCGGGCACAAAAAAAGCCCCTGGGCTCTTTCATCCCAGGGGCTCTTGGTACCGGTTGGATTTGCTTACTCTGCCTGTCCTTTTGCCTTTCTCCAGATAGTGTTCGGGTCCATGCCGAAGTAATCGCTGTACGGACTGGTGACCTCTGCAAACAGATCCTGAAAACGGGGAAAGTGGCCGGCCAGGACCTTCAGAGTCAGGTCTGATTCCTTCTCGTGTTGAGGCGGCGGGATTTCCCTCGGCCAGACGTTGGCAATCCTGATCTTGTTGATCTCGACCGCTCTCCTGACTCTCCAGGCTTCTTCCACCTCGCAGTCGATCTCTATTCCGTTGATGCTGATGGACTTGAGCTCGCTGAAGGAGACGTATCCCCACTCTGCCATCTCGTAGTCCCCGTTGAGGATCGCGAATCCCCAGAACAGGTCCTCGCCGTCATACTCCGCAATGAACCAGTCACACCCACCTATGAAGAAATGAAGGTGGATCAGCTTGTCCTGGAGCCGGGTGTTCTCCGTCTCATAGAGACGGGGGATTTTTGCCAGCCTTTCCTTGGAGGGTTCATTCCACATGGTCGATTCCTCCTGTTCAGTTGTCATGAGCGCGAAAAGCCCCCTGACCTCCAGGGGCCAGAGGGCTAATCACGCCGGTATGAATGATTACGGGTTATGGATAGGGCTCTTCGTCAGGCGGGTCGCAAGGATCACAGCAGCAATCGCAATCATCCTGCTCCATCTCCTTTTCGAGCTTTCGTCTTTGCCGTTCCTCGTCTGCGAGCTCTTCAGACAGGGACCCGGCAATAGCCATTTCCTCCCAGCCGGTATCGAAGAAGTCATCGCTCATGGGTTTTCACCTCCTTTCTCTCTTGGATTTGTGAATCAGCTCAGGCAGGTCTTCTTGAACTGGCAGTCGCTGCAAGCCCACGAGGTGTTCCTGTAGAACACCCTCAGCTCAATGGCTCTCAGGACATGGTTGATCAGATGGATGAGGTGCTTGTGGTCGTCCTCGCTGCGGGTCACGAAATAATGCTCGAATGCTGGTCGCTTCTGTTTCAAAAGTACATCATATCGGACCAAACAGGACTTCTCTGAAGTGGCCACTTTCATCTTGGTCATGGCGTAGGAATAGACCGTGGCTTGAAGATCGTATTCCAAACGAAGCGAGCTGAATCTCTGGGCCGATGTCTTGAGTTCGGCGATCAGATAAGTGCCTTGCTCATCCCGCTCAACCAAGTCAAAGAAGCCCACGAGTTTGATGGGGAGTTCCCCGCCGCCGTTGAGAATGTCAGGGACAGAAACAGAGAAGGGAGATTCAATCGCCGCGATCCTCTGGGGCCGGATTTCCTTGTGAAAAAGACGGAGCAGTTCTTTGCCTTGTTCTCGCAGCGCTCCGAGGGTCTCGCCTTCCTTCATGGACAATTCGATTTCGGTATTCTTGATGTCGTTGTCAAAGACCATCTCAAAGGTGGTGATGAGCTGATCCACGGGAATCATCTCTCCCTCGCCTTGCAGGCTGCGGTAAAAGGTCTCTGCGGCCCGATGAATGGCCTTGCCAAATGGGAAGGCGACTGGTTTGGTCTCCCACGGCGTTCCCCAGACATAGCTATGGCCGTATTTGGCCGGACAAATCAGATACGTGTTGAGCTGGCTGAAAGAGAAGTGGAGCTGATTTTCAAACTCCCCTCTCGGCAATGGTTTTTCGAATTCTGCTTCCATGGTTTTCTCCTTTTCTGAAATGCGAAAGGGGGAGCAAAGCGAAATGCCTCACTCCCCGTCTCGGTTAAAGGTTTTTGCCTATTGCGCTGGCCTGCTCTTCAGGGTATCGATGAAGGCGCTGGCGTCCTTGATGGTCAGATAAGCCATCTTGACGCCGAAGATCTTCACAGACTCTTGGTCCAGGTCTTTCGAATTGAGCCCCAGAGTCCGACCCAAGTTCACGGCGTAGTTGAGCTGTTTGTTCGTGATCCTGGCGTCTCCGTTCCCGCCGTTGCCGGGTTTTCCACCATCACCTCCTCTCGTCCCCGGCGTTTGAGTCGGTTCCGATTTCGGGGTGCCGGTCTCACCATTCCGGGCGTGAAGGGATTTATCGCCGTTGTAGAGGTAAAGCCCGATTCCCAACATGGTGGCGCACTTCTTCAGGCAATCCGTTCCCGCCGCCTTCAGGTCGTCGGCGAGAGAAATGATCTCGCCGGTGTCCTTAGCCCGAGTGATCTTGCTTGACCCGAACTGGCACTTGACCACGTCCCCGGCGGTCAATTTCCCGAGCACCAGAACCTCGTCGGTCTGGTCCAGGATCTTGTGGCGCAGGATCTCGAAGCACCATCCACCATCAAAGGCATCATTCAGCCGCTGGATGACTGTGTGTCCCTCGACATAGTCCAGGACGTTGCCATAGGTGCCGACCCGCTGCTTGATCTGAGCCGGGTCAAAGGGTTTCTCCAAGATGTCTCGTTTCATGGTTCTCCTCCTTTGTTTGTTTGCGCTTCTGTTTTGGCAGAAACGGAAAAAGCCCAGCCGGAATGACCGACTGGGCTTGGTTAGTGGTTTGTGGCGGTTACTAAGACCGCCTGCTTCAGGTTCCTAAACCGAGAATCTCACCTCCTTTCTTTTTCCTCTGTTTGGCTCCAAATATTTCGGACAACGTTGTCCGAAACATGGTCCCAAGCTGACTACGGCTGTTTGGTTTGATAATTTTCTTCGAACAGTGAGGAAGAGTGTGTTATATTTACAATACTGACCGAAGAATTCGGGTCTCTTTTATCTCCAGAGCTCAGGCCCATGCCGCAGATGATGACCATAAGGCAACTCGCCGAGTATCTCAGGCTCCATGTAACCACCGTCCGCAAGTATGCCGCTCAATGTAGGATTCCTGGTATTCGGATTGGAAGGGTTTGGAGATTTGATAGGAATGCCATTGACGAGTGGCTTGGAGGGGATCAAAACAACACCTGGGGCCATAAGGATGCGGGCTGTTCGCAGTGAGCCACCTAGCAAGTAGTCGCAGGTTTTGACAAACCACAAATATTTGAGATATTCTCAATGTATTACAAGTACAAGCCAAGCTGGGAGAATAGCCCACTTGTAAATATTTCACTAATAATCTCAGGAGGCAATAATAAGGAGATTATGCAAATATTAAGCAAAAGAAAATATATTGGTTACTGGATCGTTATTTTTCCTTTTATTTGCTTATTTGGCATGACTTGTTATGCTTCATCAGCCTATTGCCCAACCGAAGGCTGGCGCACAGCGACTCCTGAAGAACAGGGGATGCATTCAAATATCCTCGCAGACATGCTGGAGGAGATAAAGATAAAGAGTTACAGCATTGACAGTATCACAATTATCCGTAACGGCTCCATGGTAGCAGATGCATACTTTTACCCTTTTTCAAAAGGCCAAAAGCACATTATTCATTCATGCACAAAAAGTATAATGTCGGCGCTGATCGGCATTGCTATAGATAAAGGGTATATCAAGAATGTTGACCAAACTATCGTAGATTTCTTCTCAGACAGAAAGATGTCAAACCTGAATGAGCATAAAAAGTCTATTACGCTTGAGAATTTATTAACGATGGCATCTGGTTTGGAATGCAGGGATTCTTGGCGCTACGGATATGTGGGCTTGGAAGAAATGATGAATAGCGATGATTGGGCTCAGTATGTTCTTGACCTCCCCACGGCAGAACCACCCGGTGAACGGTTTGAATATTGCAACGGTGTTTCTTATCTGCTTTCGGTAATTATCCAAAAAACGACAAATATGAGAACCCTTGAATTTGCCAAAAAAAACCTCTTCGGACCTCTTGGAATCACCGATGTAAGATGGGAAACCAGTCCACAGGGAATTGATATCGGGTGGGGCAGGATGTGGCTGAAGCCTCATGACATGGCCAAAATCGGATGGCTCTATCTCAATAAAGGACGATGGGCTGACAAGCAGATTGTACCTGCGATGTGGGTCAAGGAATCTACCCGTGCGCATATCGATGCTACTACGGATAGGACACTGCAAATACACTATGGGTATCAGTGGTGGGTCGATTCTAATGGATATTATGCCGCTGTGGGAGCTAAGGGCCAAGGTATTTTCGTCCTGCCGGATAAGAATATAGTAACGGTTTTTACCGGTGATCTGCCCGATAAAAAAGCCGCTTACATTATCAAAAATTTGCTCGAATCTTATATAATTCCAGCAGCAGTATCCACCAAACCTTTGCCTTTTAACCCAAAGGAAAGCGCACGCTTTGCTGATTTGCAGGCCAGCATTTCTGGGGTTCCAGCCAAAGGTTTCATATGGACTTCAGAAAAAGAGGGAGTAGCAAAAGATGGAGTGTTTAAGCGAACGGCATCACCGCGTTTTAAGTTTGAGTATCCCTTGGGCAGCAGAAAAGCAGCAATAGATCATCCCAGCCAGGTCATGCGCATGAAGACCCCCGAGGATGTCGCTTTTTCCGCCTCTGTTGATATCCCGGCGGACATGAAATTAGAAGACTTCGGTCCAAAAGTTTATGCTCGAGACCTTTCAGATGTCCAGATAATCTCTAATAAAAAAATTATCCTGAAATGTGGAACAAACGCATATAGAACAGACATGAAGTGGTTGTGGAGAAATAGTATACCGCTTTCATCAGTGGTCGTATCAGCGCTCAAAGATGGCAAATTAATCTTTATCGCTGCTCACTCACGGGAGTACAAAAGTGAAATAGATTCTATTATTGAGAGTTTGGAATTTGAGTAACTTTTCTTAATGGGCTGTTTTTTATACTGCTTTATGGTCAATCGCGAGATGATGCCCCATAGGCTGCTCCGAAGATTACATTCAAATAGGCGGCCTTGCAATTTTAAACCTGTGTTATCTCCAACATATCTTTAGGAATTATTGATCCTTAAGAACCGTGATATCTAGACTCACCAGTCGGAAGGCGACGGCAGCGGTTACTGCTACTTGGAACTCGTAATTCTCAAGCATTCATGTGGTACTCGAACCAAGATTGAGTGCGCCAAGTTTAATGTTGAGATACGTTGCCTATAGTTGCCGAGGCTGGTCTACGATTCAATCTCCTTCAGGAACCTTGATGCCACTGTGATCGGCTGTCCCATCTGCCTCTTCCTGTAGGTGATAGTCAGCCTTTCCATGGCCCTAGTCATCGCCACATACATCAGCCTCCGCTCCTCCTCCAGGTTCGCGATCATCTGCTCAATGGAGTTGACATGCGGCAAGATTCCCTCATTGAGGCCAGGGACAATAACGCACTTGAATTCCAATCCCTTTGCCTGATGGATCGTCATGAGATTTACCTTCCCCCTCTGCGATGATTTGTTGACATCCCTCGCCTCCTCGATGTGGCTCATGAATCCTTCCAGGTCTTGAAACGGGGTGATGAGGTATTCCAGCGCGTCTAGATAAATCCGTCTCAGGATCTTGGCATCCTCGTCCAGGTAAATCCCCTCCTGTTTGATCATGGTGTAGGTGCTGGCGATCTCAAAGGCGGCTCTAAGGTTCATTTCCTCGTGGTGAGCGTAAAGATCAGTCCTAATCCCGTTCAGGAATTCCTGGTCCAGTGCCTCTCCCGGGCCTCCCCTCAGAAGGTACTCAATGGCGGCGACGGCAGTTTTCATATCCTGCCGGTCATAGAAGAAGTCTCGAAAGGAGTTGTAGGGGATCTCTTCTTTGATCAGAGCACCTTCGATGAGAGGCATGAGTCGATAGAGCCGGGCTAAAATGGCTATCTCGCCAAATCGATATCCTGCATCAGCGAGCTCGAGAATCTTCTGAGCGATGATCTCAGCCTCGGCGATTTCGTTGTCTCCTTGCAGGATCTCCACTTCCTCTCCGGGCTCATTGTCCGTGACCATTTTTTTGGCGACCCTCTTGTTGTTGTGGGAGATGAGGTTGTTTGCCGCCTTGATGATGTTCCCAGTGGAGCGGTAATTGTAGGACATGGTGATAGTCTTCGAGCCGGCGCCGCACTCCTTTCCAAAGGACACGAAAATGTCCGACCGGGCTCCTCGAAACCCGTGAATGGATTGGTCGTCATCCCCTGCCAGCCAGACGTTCCGGTGGGGCTGCGAAAGCACCTTGACCAGCTCCACCATGACCCTGGATGAATCCTGAAACTCGTCTATTAGAATGTGTTGAAACCGAGACTGGTAGCGCTCCAGGATATCCCCGTCCGATTTCAGGAGTTGATAAGGCCGGTAAAGCAGATCGTCAAAGTCAAACAGTCGTTGGCGCCTCTTCAAGAGTTCGTAGCAGGAATAGATCTCGGCAAGTTGGTTGTCTTCCTTTTTCTCTGAAGCCTCCAAGTCTGCTGGAGAAATCAGGTCATTTTTGGCTAGGGACACCTTGCTCATGATCGAAGCCGGATCTTCTTCCCTTCCCACCCTTTGCGTGGCCTCTCGGAAGAGTTTGAGCTGGTCCCCGTCCTGAACCAGCCGGAACGCGATGAAAGCAGAACTTTCCGCTTTCAGAATCCGGTAGCCCAGAGAGTGAAAGGTGCAGACCAAGGCTCTGTCACCATTTCCGTTCAGCCTCTTCTTGAGGCGGGATTGGATCTCCAAGACGGCTTTCTTGGCGAAGGTGATGGCTAGAAGTCGGGCGGGGTCAAAACCCTGCTCAATCAAATGGATCACTCTTTCAGTGAGAACCATAGTTTTCCCTGATCCGGCGACCGAAAGAACGATCATCGGACCCTCCCGATGCGATATGGCCTCTTCCTGTTGCGGATTGAACTTGATCTGCTTCATGATTGGACCTCCTGGAATGTGGTTATTTGGAAAACAGAAAGCCCAGGCGATCCGATTGACCGACTGGGCCGAGTTGTGGTTTGTGGCGGCTACAGAGGCCGCCTGCCTTTTGCCTTAAATAAAGTGACTGTTCACTTTTTTTCCTGATTCTCTCCTTTTTCACCGGATCTGAGTGTCTCAGGATGGAACCCTGTCAAGGGTTGAATTGAATCAAGATATCGTATAGAATCTTCCAGCGATTAAGGCACTGCGTTTACTTACTAGCTGGGGATATTTATCTGATTTTCCTGGCTTGTTGTAATGGCACGGTCTTTATGAGTTGGCATTCCGTGAAGGCGGGACAGCATGGACTTGAATGTGGTGCTTATTCTGGCCGACGCAATTAAGGGATATTACGAGATCAATGAACTTTCAGATCTCTGCGATCTTTACGGTATCAATATCACGTTCGAGGGAGTTACGCCAAGTTATGTGCGGCTTGCTCGGGATTTGATGGTTGGACTAGGAGAGCCAAACAAAAGAGGTCTCCTAAGTGCGATCGTTCAGAGTTTACTCAACCGGGCTAGGGAGGGCGCTGGTACGACAAAATGGGACCGCCAAGAATACCACCGGTCCATGGTCGACAATCTCGAGAGAATAAAAACCTATTTGGATAGAATTGACTCTGACTTGAGTAATCAGGGAACTTACGAGAACTTACTATCCACACCAGAAGAGATCGCATCGCTCTTGCGAACAGATGTTAAGACAATACTGCTATTCCTTGAATCTGGCCAACTTGATGGATTCAGAATTGACGACGATTGGAGGGTACGCACCGATTCCGTCATTGACTTTCTCAGAACCCGGATAACTGACCAAAGGATAAAATCCTTGCGTCAAAACTTGCAGAAACCTGAGGCTTGGGCAGCTGCATTAGAAGACTTTCCCGAATTGAGGAAACAAATAACGGAGACAGACTATGAGGATGGTACTATGGGAGCTTTCTTAAAGAACTCCATAGATAGCGAGGAGTCGAGCGGGCTCCCGGCGTCCACTCTGAAAGATTCCTTAGAGGCCAAAACTATGCCAGATACACGAAAAGTCTTTGTTGTACACGGCCGCGATGATCACCTAAGGCGTGAGTTCTTCGCTTTTCTCAGAACGTTGGACCTTCAACCATTGGAATGGTCAGAAGCCCTGAAGTTAACAAAGAAAGCTTCCCCATATATTGGTGAAGTACTTGACACTGCGTTTCACACCGTCCAAGCGATAGTTGTTTTACTGACGCCAGATGATGAAGTCAGGCTAACACAAGAATTGTGGTCTCAAAATGAAGAAGAAACTGAGAAGGAGCTCCGTTTACAGCCGCGCCCCAATGTTCTCTTTGAGGCGGGAATGGCATTCGGCAGAAACCCAGACAGAACCCTACTTATCCAAATAGGACGAGTCAAAGGGTTTAGCGATGTTGCAGGCCGGCACGTCATTCGGCTAACCAACACCCCAGAGAGCCGACAGGATGTTGCCGAGCGACTGCGCACGGCCGGGTGCGCGGTTTCGACGTCGGGAAAGGACTGGCTAAAACAAGGCGACTTTTCTATCCTTAGAGGGGAGAAGCCCTCTGAGTCCGAGACTTATCAGCAGGAGTTTAGCATTAAATGGGTCGATCTTCAGTATCCCAGTAACAGCGGCCTCCAAGAAGAACTGGAAAGGCAGGGGTACCAGATCCGGTGGTGCGCTGAAAACCACCTCGCACGTCGGTTGGACATTGAAGGCTGGTCCCTCGTCAATCAGACTACGGAATCTGGTAAGAGGGTTATCTTGAAGGTTAAGGATCGCCCCTATGATCAAACTCTGGTTATGAAACCGGGATCTAAATGATTAATGAGCTATTGCACAAATCTTGTATCCCCTGCCAGAGGGCGCGAGATCGTTATGCTTACGCCCAGATGAGGAAGCTTCATGGAACCTGCTTCGCGAGATCGCAAGGCATTTAACCTGGCATGGGAATTCCTTCTGAGTCTAGGCGAGCCAGGGGTAACGGAAGACCTCCTGAATGCTTACATACGGCCTTCAGATTCCAACCCACCAATTCTAACCCTTATCCAAATCTACAAAGGCATTTTGGCTTCAGCCCAGAACGCCAATATGAGGGCCGGTGTCATTGGGAGAGCAATAGGGGGATTCGAGCGTCTTGAGAGCGTCCTATTTGGTTTTGATCCGGCCAGGGTTCTTAAGCGCTACCACACCTGGAGCGAGGTCCTTGATGTCATCGAGAAGGAACTGAAACCGCGAGGTAAGGTTCGTCGCGAGCCGCGGAGTATATGGCCACTTTACTGCCGAACTATTCTAACGGCGGCTGAATTTGTCGCACGGTTTGAATCCGGTGATGACTTCAAGAGGTGGGCGGATTTCTTTGATAAAGATGACCGGGCTCGGCCTGCACTGCCGATGCTAATCTCCTTGGAGATTGAAGGCGTGGGCTTTCCTCTGGCATGTGATTTTTTGAAAGAAAATGGGTACCGCAATTTTGCTAAGCCCGATGTGCATATCAAGGACATCTTCACCCGCCTGGGTCTCGCCCGATCTCGAAATGACTATGAAGTCTTTTCATCTGTTGTGCGAGTGGCTTTGAACGTTGCTGAAACCCCATATTGTGTGGACAAATTGTTCTGGCTGATCGGCTCCGGGAACTTCTATGACCATCCGCACATAGGGGAGGATGGGCGCATCGGCAACAACAAGGAGCAATTCTACAAATTTGCTCTGGCGAAATTAGCTTGAGCGGCTTAGCAGCAAGGATTAAAGCCGGACGCATTTTGCTGTTCTCAGCGTTTCGGACAACGTTGTCCTAAATCCGCAGTTCATAGGTTGAGACCGCAGAAATCCTCCTAACTTCCTGCCCTCACAAGGAAATGGCAATATTCACCCAAAGATTTGTTCCAGTAAGTAGTGCCGCCATCGCCGCTAAGGGGGATTACTGCTTTGATTACTGATGGTGATTATGGCCGGACTTACTTGGAATGGCTTAATCACTGGGTTTTTGTTGGACGAAAGAGTCTTGAGCGCGATTGTTAGGTCGACCTTTTCAGAAGGTTGAAAAAAGACAGGTTTCGGTGTAGGATTTTGTGCGTTCTCATTCTTCAGGAAGGCATGTAATATAATGAAGAGATCCAGACATCACACAGCCTGGGCCGGAGCACTCTATGTCGCGGCGGAACTGTCGCGCAGAGGATATGATGCCACATTGACATTTGGCAACACCCCTTTGCTTGACCTCCTGTGCGCGTCGCCTAACGGCAAGCCATTTAAGATCCAAGTTAAGAGCCTGACTACCGGGAATGCGGTACTGATTCAGAAATCACTTCTTGACGCAGACCCACAAGCCGACCTTTTCTTTGCTATCGTTCTTGTTCCCGCCAACGAAGAGGCTCCCATGGAGTTTCGTATTCTGACACATCAGGAAATCACAGAACTGTGGAAATCTATGCCAAAGGTTAAGAGAGACGGCCAGCCATACAAACCTGGGATGGACGGCTTGAATTGGGGTATCGTCAAACCCTACAAGGGTGGGTGGGATAAGTTGCCGAAATAGCACGCCAGAACGCCGGACATGGCGGTGCAACAGATCCTTGTAGAACCGAGCCCTCGTGATATCTGGCCGCCACCCTGCGTAATCTCGGCTCAGCGAGAGCAATAATGTTTAAGTCTTTGTAGGCGAGGTCAACTGAAACTTGCTCATTACTTGGTCAGATTGGCGCGATATTAGTATGCCAGCGTTCTACAATGCGAACGCGGTTTACCGAATACGTCTGATGAACCCGGGAGGCCCGGCCTCCATCAACAGGCTACTTGGAGTAGATAACAACGGCTTGATGTGTATAGGCAAGACCAAGAACATGGAGGAACGACGCAAGCAGTTTGCGAATGGCCTTAACGGAAAATATGGGCATTCCGAAGGTAATCTGCTTCATATCTTGAAACAAGCATCGTCCCTTCCTGTGGCTTATCCAAATGCAAAGTACCAATACAGTTTTGCGAAGACAGATTTAGGTCTGGAGGGTAAGATTGAGCAACAGCAGATAAAGGTCTATGTAAAAGAGTTTGGCGAAGTGCCACCTCTAAACAGTGCCATTCCAAACCGATATGGCGACTGGTGAACACTGAAGCGTTTGATCTTTTGCGCCTTGAAGTCAAGTAGCTCAGTCGATTCCTTTGTTGTCAACTCTCAGCTCTGCACAGACCTCTCCGGGTCTAATCTCTGCCATCGTTCTGCCGGTTGCTTCAAGTAACGCCTCCAGTGTCTTTTCACGGGTTTTCCTCGAAAGCATGCAAGCCTTCCCAAAGTGGCGCTGCCTCGATAGGACAGCTCGGGTGTATATGCCATAGGGATCACCTCCTTTCATTTTTGCGCTGGATTCGGGTTTGTTTTGGTCAGCGCTGATCAAAAACAGGTGGAATAGCAGGAGTTGGGAAGAGGGGTTTAGGTATATGTGTATAGATAACTATATGGATATAAGGTATTTTTATCTATGTATCCCAGCCCAAACGGTTCCGGTGGCATGGGGAATAGGGATAGGTGTGATGAGGGGGTGCGGGGCCTATAATAATCCTCAGATCTAAAAGCGTTCAGATCACTATTGGGGGCCGGTTACACACATAGGGGACGGGAGGGGGTGATGACCATGGTTATACAACAAGATTTTGCATAGTGCTTCGAGCAAAGAGCGGGCTTATCAATGCAGTATAGAATTCAATTTTGCTTCCCACTCGTCCTCTGCAAGGACCTCATATCGCACGACCTTGTTTTTCATTGCAGCCCCCACCTCTGCCCAGCTTTTCGATTCTGCCTGTTTTGTGCATATTGAGAACACTTTCTTCTTGTAATTGGTATCCTCGCTTCCCATCAAATGAAGGCCCTTAGTCTCAACAACGTAGACTTGGTCATAATCCTCTTTGCCTTCAGATTCTGTTGCGGTAAAAATGAAATCGGGGTAGATCTTGTGCATGCGCCAACCCTGTATTGCGTAGTCCTGCCTCGCACGATTTCTATACCAGAAGAAAAGCTTCTTTTGCCCTTCAAGGTACCACGCAACAGCCTTTTCTGTTTCGTTGAATTCGTCTTCAGGAACAAATTCAAAAAGATTGAATTGAAGCTGCTGACCGTTCTTGCGATTTAGCGTCTTAGCAGTACGTTTCACTTTGATGGACTTAGGAAATGTAAACTGAAGGTTTTCGCCAATTACCAGAAATCGCATCCTATCCGACTCAAGCATTTGCGTAAAAATACTCTCTGCCAATCGGTCCTTTTCCTTGTCGAGCTGCTTTCGAAGTTCCTCAATTATAAAAACAAAATTATTAGCAATGAGTTTTCTGTCGTACCTTTCTGCCAGCTTATTCAGAACTTCCTGAGCGAATTGATGGGCCATCCAAGGATTTGGCACTATGTCACAGATCTGGCGGGTCATGAAAACCGGATCCGCTCGAATGCCCCCTTCCTTCAGCGTCACAGTTTCTTTTTCCTCGATCACCCTTTTTCTGTCTTTTGAGAGAGTCGCAATGTGCTCGACATCCTTTTCTTCAGAGGCTGATAATGAAAGAGAGAAGACCGGCCCCAGATTTACGCTGTCCCACGAAATCTGTGCAGCAATGTCCATTTCATAATTGACAGGTCTCCAGCCTTTGGCAGTTTTCACCATAAAGACTGGCAATATAGTGCTGGTAGCAGCTTTCTTGAAGCGGTCCCGGATTTCTATCAGTCGCTCTGACTGTTCGCCACCGTCGTCACCGTCTTCTCTTTCTGAGATAACTTGCGTTTTTAAATCACCAAGACCTTCCCGATCAAAACCATCCCTTATGCTTCCCAATAGCCGATTTGCATTTTGCTTAAAGCAATAGACATAACTTTCATCAAGTTCCTTGATTTTACTTTTGCGAGCCCCAGGTTGGCGAAGTATTCTTCCCACAAGTTGTGTCAAAGCATTTTTTGAGGTGGGGTTCGTAAGGACTACCAAGACGTATGCAAACGCGCAGTCCCAGCCTTCTTGTAATGCTTGCTTGGTAATAATATATCGAATTTTGCACTCTCTACTCATCAAGCCACCGATGTCATCGACCTCCTTTAGTTCGTCTTTCTCACTCGTCTTGACGGCAACCTCATCAGAAGGGATTCCGATTGTTTTCACAAGCTGCTCACGGACGTCCTCAGAGTGGATCAACCTGGTTCCTCTCTGCTCCCTGCCTGTCCTCTCAACTTGAATAAGGCATATTGGCCGTATGTTTATGCCTGAGTTACTTTCGTACTCTCTGGCCTTTTCTTCGAGGATATTTCTCTTGTTTACACCCGCAAGCAGGGTATCTTTCCAGTCGGGGCTGACTTTATTTATTACGTGAAGGTCCAGTTTTATCATCTCTTCACGGTGCAGGTCCCTTCCGGAAATGTCGACGAGAACATTGCTTTTCTGGGATGGCGTGGCTGATAGTTCCACAATCATGCAAGGGTTGAAACCTCTCAGGGTGTTTTGGGCGCCTTCGCTATATGCTTTGTGCCCCTCATCCAAGATGATCAATGGCGCCAGAGTCTTTAGAGCGTTTCCGAGTGAAGTCTTAACTTGTTTTCCCCAAAAGCGACTTTCTTTCGCATAGATATCCAGGTTGGGAATTTCCTGAAGGACTTTTCTTTGGCTTTCTATATCGTCATCGACGGGGAAAAAATTTTGAAATCCTCCGCTGTCCCTGAAAACCTTGAGGGTTTCTTTGGTTTGCCGATTAGCTGAGGGGAGCATTAGCATCAGAAGAACGAGGTTTTCTTGCGTATCAAGAGGAGAAAAGTGGTCCGTTTTTTCAAGAATGATTGTTCTGCCTCCGCTGGCCAGGTCAAGATGCTGTCTGTATGGATGGTCGCGGTTTTTCAGGTTTTGTATCGTTTGACGGTAGATCTGTGTTGTAGGTACTATCCAAAGAATAAGCCCTGTTTTTCTTCTCCGATAGACCATATTCGCTAAATCGATCGTCTTTACAGCTAGGAAGGTTTTCCCGCCACCAGTTGGTATCTTCAGGCAAAAACTGGGAAGAGGTTTACCGATCCCGGTTTTTATGGACCTGTAACCGTGGCTTAGTCCGGCCTTCTCCCACGCCTTTGTTGGAAAATCTATTTCGGCCTCTGGGATTTGTTCGGCCTTTTTATGCCATTCGGCTAAGTGTTCCAGATAATTCTTTACTTCTGACAACGTTCGTCGCTGGTAATCCTTAAGCTCCATATTTCACCGCGCAAGTTCATAGATTTCAAATGGGAGCTGAGCAAAGTCAATCCGCAGTTCATCTAGGTTGGCCTGGTCCAGGTACTTTGTTGGCGCGAAGACTAGGCGTCTCTTCTTGCCTGGCTTTCCAAGTGATTTGGCTCTATCAAACGTCAACGCAATATTCTTTAATTTTTCAATATCCGGTTCATAAAACAGATAGACCCTATAATTCTTGCTCTCTCCCACAAAGCTTTTCTTTTCGTCAAGCGCTGTGTCATCAAATTCCTCTCCTGTCGATGTATAAAATATGTAGCGGGCCAGTTCCCTGTAGCTAGGAAGCCGCTCGCCAGAGAGGATACTTTCCAGTTCTATCGGTTTTCCGAGCTCAAAATAGCTGAACGACCCGCCAAATCCTTCCCTAAGTTTCTCATTTTTCGCTTTGGGAACACCTCTAATGAGTCTACGGATACGCTCAGCGGTAATCCTTTCAGCATAGTCTTCGCATTCAATAAGGATGAATCTCCTTCGCCCTCCATCCTCCGTGTTTAGGCGCAGTAAAGCATGAGCTGTCGTACCTGAACCAGCAAAAGAATCCAGAACAATATCATCTGGTCCGACCGTAAAGCTTAGTAGCTGTTCCAGAAGCCGGGAAGGCTTAGGATTTTCAAACAACTTACTTGTCCCTGGAAACAGTTCTTTCAATTCATAGGCTCCAACTCGACCATCAAGTGTGATAACACTGGGTAGCTTTTCTTCATATTCCTGGACGTAGAGTTTCAACTCAACAATTTTCTTTTCATCTTCGCCAAAAAGGATTCGCTTCTGCGTTAATAAATCTTCCATCGTCTCTGGAGGAAATCTATAGCCCATAAGTGGCTGCTTGCAGGGTTTTCCTGTGATAGGATGTAAGACATCATATCGATATCCCTCCCTACCTGGGTTGTGGACACTCTGGCTCCCTGTGTAAATGCCTCCTTCGTCAATGTATTTGTATCTGTCCAGAGGTCGAAGGAAGGGCTTGTTGACACTTAGCCATTCTTTGTATGCCGCACTCAGCTCTTCTTTACTTTTGTGTTTCTTTATCAACTGATTCCCGACCTCGATTAATGTGGCTTTAATGTCTGAGATCTTGGATTTCCAGACGGGGGCAATTGCCCCTCTGTTCTTGCAGTAGCAGAGGACGTACTCGTGTTCTACAGCGACGTTCGTTGGGTTGTTGTCAGTAACATTTCGCCACACTATCGTTCCTAACCAGTTTTGGTCACCGAATATTTCGGTCATAAGCAATCGCAGGTTGTACAGTTCATTATCATCTATTGAAACAAAAAGCGCACCATCTTCAGCAAGGAGATCTCGTAGCAGCTTCAGGCGTGGGGTCATCATACAAAGCCACTTGTCATGGCGCGTTAAGTCATCTGCATCTACCACTTTACCTAGCCACTCCTGCATCATCGGAGAGTTCACATTGTCGTTGAATACCCATTTCTCTTTTCCTGTATTGTAGGGAGGATCGATGTATATGCACCTGACCTTCCCGGAGTAAATCGGCAGCAATGCCTTGAGGGCTTTCAGGTTGTCCCCATGGATGACGATATTGTCATGAAGGCTGACTTTGTCAGTCAAGCTCTTGGTTTTCTGCGGTATTAATTCGTGGTATTTGACTAGAAGATGGTGGTTTTGAACGAATGGTTTGCCCTTAAACTGAATCTGCGCCATACAAAAGTTCTCCTCTTCTAATCTTGAATTTGTTTACTGCCAAATAATTCGTTTCCAGGCACTGTGGACTGGAGGGTTGTTGCTATTCGGAGCAGCATTAGTCAGATTGGTGGCAATTATTATCACACCTTAACGGAAATATATGGGTAAATCGATTGAAACTCAAAAGATTAGCATCCTCATGATGGCATATGAGAGATCCCTCGCCTCAGGCGCCCTTGGTTTTTCTCAGCCTGTCTGTTCAACCTTCAATTTTTCTTTTATGTACGCCCGGACGTTTTTTACGACCTCATCATACTCTGCTTTGTGAATTCGCTTTGCCTCGAAGTCTATCTTTACGTCCTGAAGAAATTTCTCGAAATCCGAGTTTTGTTCACAGAGTTTATTGATCGTCTCCCAGTCAAGGGCTGCCTTAACTCTTGCTGGATATAAAATTGTTGAAGCGTCGATATCCCGTGGGTCTAAATGGATAATGCCTATACCGAAGGAAGATGCGAGACGTTCCAGTTCGGACAAGAACTCATCATCTTGAAGTATTTCAGCAGCAACAAGGTAACCCTCGTGTGCCCACGATGAGTTGGAGACAGCTTGAAAGTAAGCCTCCCTGTAATTGCTTTTGTTGAGCGACTTTTTGAGTTCAAATGAGAACAGCCTAAGCGAATTATTGTCAGAAAGTCTGTTGAACTCGATTACATCGGGGCGCCAGTCATCAAGTGGCAGGTAGAATCCTACCACGTCTGGGTGAATCCACTCATTGTAGCCTGATCTTTGGGACTTCTCGTGATAGATCGTCTTAGTGTAGATAGAGCGGCCCCGATTGAACGTGGGATTTGCATAGGCGAAATACGTCAGAAGCGGATGAAGGTCCCTCTCCTGGAATTCGGTTCTCTTGTCAATCTTCTTCGTTTCCTCTTTCTCGATCTTCGAGACGGCGTCTGGCGGTATCTCGGCTTGACGCTCTTTTAAGAAGAATCGAGCTGGCCGTTTGCCAACCTTAATGAATTTGGACGCCTCATTATCCCTGACCTCGACGTACAGTTGAGCGCCCAGACTTTGCCATGGAGTCTTGCCAGAGGTTTTTATTTTTTCACTGAGTCCTTTGTCCTTTCCCAGCTGCCAGATTTCTTGATATGTGAGTGGCTTCTGACTTTGTTTAAGAACATCGTAGGCCAAATCAAGGAATGAGTATGCCATCTTAATCTCCTCTGTTCATTTTCACTACAATGGAGATCAGTTGCGTTTCTTTAATGCCTCCGTTAGGCAGGGGTCTGCCAAAAATACAAATCCCCATCCCTCAGTCTGAGAAATGGGGTCCTCGTTCCGCCTCTCTTTGGTGCAGCCTTCTTTTTGTTGAAATAGGCCATATCCACCAGTGAGTTTTGTTTGCTTTGGGTAACTGTTTGTAAGGATTGCCGAAGTTTGAAGGCAATTTACTCCGATTGTGAATGGTTGTCAATCTTTGGTGGTTCGCCCTCGGTTGGCTTTGTCAGATTGCCCTTGGCGGCATTTCTTGCCCGCGCAATGCCCCAAGATCCCGATAAACGGGCGCCCGTCTACGGTCTGTGTTTGATGGCCCCTTTCTTTCCCTTGACCTGAGTTGGCACTATCGGCGTCTGCGGGCAGTGTCGTTGGTGAAGTCGGTGGAGGGGGCCCCGGACACAGTTTCACTCGTTCTCAGGACCCATTAGATCCAAATCTAATGGCTTTTTTCCTGAACTCGAAGCTCGGCGCTTATCTCCCTGTAGAGGTTTCTCGCTTCGTCATGGATGGGTGACTCGTCAGCCCCTTTCCTGTGAGAACTGCGGGTCAAAAAAGTCTCCAGAACACCCCGGGCGGCCTCCAGTTGTCCGGCCATGCGATAGAGAAGCGCCAGTCCGTAATAGGCATTGGGAACGTCATGGATCTCCAGGCTCTTTTTGAAGAGGACTTCAGCTTTCTGAAATTCCCCTTTCTCCATCATAAGCGCCGCATAGTTGCAGAGAACCATGGGGTCTTCAGGATGGTGCTCCAGGCATTTTTCATAGTAAAAGGCCCCAACCTCCAAGTTGCCTTCATTCCGGGCGTAAATGTTCCCGAGCATGATGGAACTCCAAGTGTCGCCTGGGTCGATCTGCAGGCATTCATAGAGGTGCTTCTTGGCCTTTTCTATGCTGCCCAGTGTTCTGGGATGATTTCAGCCGCCGTCTTGCCGGTAATGGCCCAGTGCATCTTATTCTGGACGGTCTTGAAGAACTCGATACTGATCTCCAGGGTTGGGTCGTAGTCGATGCTGGTTGCATAGATGTCTGTGATCTTCTGATAGAACCGCCGTTCGGAGGTACGGATGTCCTGGATGCGACGAAGTAACTCTTCAAAGTAGTCAAACGGTTGATCTGGATTTTTCAGTCGCTCGTCATCCAGCACAAAGCCTTTGATAATGAATTCCCGGAGGTGCTGGGTCGCCCAGATGCGGAAGCGGGTGGCCACATGGCTTTTCACCCGATATCCCACTGAGATAATCATGTCCAGGTTATAGTAGTCCAGCATCCGCCGGACATCTCGACCTCCCTCCCGGCGAACTGACAAGTATTTTTTGACAGTTGCCTCCGGTGTCAGCTCGCCTTCGTCGTAGATGCTCTGAATATGTTGACTTATGTTCTGTTTCGTCGTCTGAAACAGATCGGCAATGAGCTGTTGGGTCAGCCAGACCGTCTCTTTCTCCAGCCGTACATCGATTTTAACCCGGCCGTCTTCCGCTTAATACACCAGAAACTGGCCCCTCCCTGAATTGGGGCGGTCAACGGGCGGCAGGTGTTTGGTCATGACTTAACCGACTCCTTGATGACTTACTTTTGGCGCTCTTGTTGGCGAGATCCTCCAACGTGCCCTTGCCCAGTTCGACGCCACAGACCCTGCCGGTCGGCTCAACGCCAATACAGATCCGGCCGCCGTGGAGGGAAGCCATTGCCGCCGTCGCAACGACGATCTCCTTCCACTCCCCCAGCGATCGTTTAAACTCAACGCGCTCCGATTCACCACCGGATATAAGCTTCCCGAGTTCCGCCGGCCTCATTCCTTCTTCATCCTTCCGCCGTCATCCTTCATCCTTTTCTTCCTGTCCTATGCGGTACTTGATGACGTAAACAGCCCCGTTGCCTTTCAATTCCCTTGTCAAGACATGAAGTTAAAAAGCTTACTATCTCCTCCCCTCCTATCGGCGTCCCTTACCTCTTCCTCTAGGGTTTAACTTGCCACGTTCCCGGAGTTTTTTGAGAACACAGTAGGCACGCGTATCGTCTACATCCAACTGGTTTGAACATTCCTCCTTGTCATTTAGAAGCTACACGGGGCTGAGTCAACAACCGACGGCCCTTTTCCGTGATGCGATACTTCTGCTTGCTGCTGCGTGGCTTGTCCGGGATGGTCATTTCGATGAGACCTTCTTTCAGCGCGGGCAACAAGTAAGCCTTGCGAAAATGTTCTTCATCTTTCAGTTTGAGGGCAGCCTGCATCTCTTGCCTGGTCATTTCCCCGGAGAGAGATGTCAATAGCCGAACTTCCGGGGTGACTTCCGGGGTGACTTCCGGGGTGACTTCCGAGGTGACTTCCGAGGTGACTTCCGGGCCGCCTTCCAGCCTGGCCTGAGCGAAGATGACGAAAACCGAGTTAGCCCGATCAAAATTTACCTCGTTCCGATTTGCCTCGAAACATCGGTCCGGACATTCGGGTCACAACTGTGTCATCGATCCGGTTGTTCGGGCCATAATCGGGGCATGCGGGTCATGCGACAGTCCATTTGCGGAACACTTGCGGAACACTTGCGGAACACAAGCAGCACAGCCCCCATGATGCCATGTTTCCAGAAATGCTTACAACAATGCTTTAAGACCCATTTTCTGTTGGATCTTGCGGGACACTTTGTGGGACACCCCCACTGTCCCGCAACTCATACCAGTAATTCCGACCTCCGCCACGCCGGACAATCAATCCTGCTTTTACCATGCGGGCAAGTTCGCGTTTCGCCGTATGGACCGGCAATTCGCTGATCTCTTCATATTTCGCCCGAGTAATCCTGCCATGTTGACTAATGTAGTTCAGTGCTCTGCTCTGCCGGTTCGTCTTTCCGGCATCCTCCTCTGGGCCTATCCCTGTCTCACGAGGAGTGAAGACGGTGCGGAACGTATTCCCCTGCACCTGAAAATTGGGCTCGGGTAAACGCTGGGCATGGCAGTCGTCGAAGATGCGCTGGATGCCCGTACCGAATTGCTCGATGTACTTAATGAGGAAAAAAGCGTTGGTAATGAGCTTGTTCCGAGGTTTCGATTCATGCGGCCGACGGAGATCCTCGACCGTCATGCCTTCCGGCAAATCACCTGGGTTCCAGACCTCCAACCGATCATCAAAGATTCGGATCTGCACATTGGCCGAACTGGCGTAATCCCTATGACAGATGGCATTGACCACAGCCTCCCGCAACCCTTCCAGGGGATACTCCCATCTTTCCTCGCGGCGGAGGCCTTTGATCTCGGCAGCCATCCGAGTATTCCGTTTGACAAACGCCATGACTTCCTCGACCTGCTGGATGATGGTGCCCTGGATGACCTTCATATCGAGGAAATGGACTTCTGTGGTGCCTTTGAATCTGGCGCAGCGGACCATCGCCTGTGTCAGCAGGCGCTGGGGATTGCGCCCAAAAAGCAGGACAGCAGCCACCGTCAGTTTGCCATCCTGCATTAATCCGAGCTGCCGCAAGACCCGGTCCACTGAGGTCTCATCAGGAACATCCCAGCGACGCTCGCTTCGGGCGGCAAGGAGGAAGCGGCGGACAAGCCCGGGGTCGATGTCTTCCCCCACTGTTGCATCGGTGAGGGTAGACTGGTCCCAGGTCACCCCTCGGCTTGACATGAAAAGCCGCATGGCTTCCTCTTGGGAGAGACGCTGGTTTGTCTTCCCGGCTCTTCGGTACGGGCGGTCAAAGGCGTAAACCGGTTTTGGCGTGCTCTCCGGCACGTACACGATAACGACGGCCATGTGATCCCGTCTAACGCTGGAAATGGAAGGTGTCACCCGAGGGCTCGTGCTCTGGGCGATCTTGTTGGCTAGATCCTCCAACGTGCCCTTGCCCAGTTCGACGCCACAGACCCTGCCGGTCGGATCAACGCCGATACAGATCTGGCCGCCATGGAGGGAGGCCATTGCCGCCGTCGCAACGACGATCTCCTTCCACTCCCCCAGCGATCGCTTAAACTCAACGCGCTCCGATTCACCACCGGATACAAGCTTTCTGAGTTCCGCCGGCGTCATTCCTTCTTCATCCTTCCGCCGTCATCCTTCATCCTTTTCTTCCTGCCCCATGCGGTACTTGATGTCATAGTTGATGATGAAATCCAGCTCCTCGTCAGTGAAGCCGTAATGCCCTGCCAAAGCGACGTCAATTTCGTCGATAACGCTCTTTGACAGGCTTGCGACCATTTCATCATATTCAATGACGTGTCCCTGCTTGGTCCGCATTTGTTTGCGCACCGAGTTGCTCTTCGGACTCCGATCCAATTTGTCTGATAGGCTGTCCCATGGGCGAGCCGTTTGTTGTCCTGGTATCTTGAACCGTCTCAAGAGCTGATCGTTGACATGCTCGCAATCCGAAAGCACACTGTAACTCCAGAAGAAAAGCGCCGAACTCAACAATGATGCAACAAAGTCAACATCCTTCTTTGACCTCAGGTACAGATTTCTCCCGTGAGGAGGAGCTGTTCTTTTCCCGGCTCCGTCACGCCCTTTTGCAAATTCTCCATGGCTTTGTTGAATTTCTCAGGCGACGCGTCCCTGAATTCGATGCTGACCATGTCGCCCTGAATCGAGATATTCATGACCTCGGCGATGACACCGTATATCTTCTTGATTCTCTCCATAACATCCGCTTCGGAAAACTCGGAGGGGTCGAATCGTTTCCCCGGGCCAATCATTATGTCTTTCAAGGGGATCTCAAACTTCATGATATCTGGTTTCCAAGGGAGAATTCCTTGTGGATAAGGGAAGACTGCCAGAACTTGCTATCTTATTAGGACCATAGTGAATTTGGGATTGTGTGTCAAGGAAGAAGCCCGGATAGGCAGCCTCTTTCGATATGCATTGGCTACATCCGGTGAAATGCCCCTCTTACTTTCCCCGGGCAGAGTGAAATGGATTGGCCAATGACCAAAGCAAGACCGGGGGAGCCGCCATGACCTCGTCCTTGCAGCGCCGCAGCAGGTCGTCGATCAACACCTTGGGGTGGATCTTCTCCTGGATGCGAAGCGGAGGGGCCTAAGTCACCAGGTCGGACCAGTCCTGCTCAATCCTTCCCTCTCCAGACCAGTTGTGGGTCCAGGTCCCGGTTGCGGCGCTCGTAGACCACGCGGATGGGGCACTGCTGCTCTTTGGCCATGACAGACTGGTATTCGGCCGTGGGGATGTTCTTGCGCGATGCCTCATCGTGGGTGAGGGTCTTGACGGTCTTCTTCGAATTTGGTGCTTTCTTGGCCATCGTCTATGTCCTTATTGGCTTTGCCCTTCGTGGCGTATTTGGCGCGTTCCTGGCGTGTTTCCGGATGAGGCGTTTGAGGCATTTATGAGCCATTTGGTTGAATGGCCGGCAATGTCCCTATTGTCCTCATTATGTCCCTTTGCTCAGCGGGGTTGAAGGGTTCGTCCCCAAGATTGCCGCGTGATCCCTTGATGCATATGGGGCATTTCCGGGGCATCCAGCAGCCTTCAAAAAATGTCCTGTTTCTCCGGTTTATAACCACTTTTCGAGCTGGGGCTCCGACAAGATCAAATGGTCAGACAGCGTCTGACTTTTTGATGATTTCATCTTAAGCACCGCTCCAGGAATGCTTTTGCAAAGGCGAATCTCAAATTGCTCAGCCAGTGTCTGACCGAACGATCTCTCACAATGGCGCTCCATCCAAATTCATGATTTCGATCCACTGCGCATATGTCTTAAAATCATCCAGGTTATGCGTTACCAAGCGCTTTACGCCATGGGCCTGCATCACGGCGACAATATTGGCGTCGTGAATTTGCTTGCCCCCGACACCGCTTTGGTCCACGATCTTCTGTAATCTGGCGACAGTCTCGCGGTTTTCGTCATGCAGAGTGAATGCTTCAATAAATTTCCCAATATTGTGGAGCGCCGCGGATCTCGCCGGGTCATCAGGCGACACCCCGCGCGTGAATACCACAAGATATTCACGAACGATTTGCGGACTGATGACGCACTCATTTTCATCTGTCATAAGCCGGTTTAACATGGCGAGCGATTTTGCATGAAAGGGAGATTCGTTATCCGTGGCATAGACGAGAATGTTCGTATCGATGAAAACGGCTTCATCGTCCATCGTCATGGTAAATCTCCTCTCTACGGAATGTTGAATTTTTGGGCCACCCTTTCATCCGGATCGGCTTCAAGTCCAAGACTCGTTTCCTCTCCTGAGATATCTGATCGCCTTCAGGAACCGCGGTTTCATCAGCGATGATCAGGATTTTATGCAGACCGGGTTTCAACCGCTTTGCCGTGTTTACAACGGCGGACCCGTCCGGAGACACTTTGATTACGGCTTCCACGGCTCTCATAATGTTCCCTCCAGTTCATTGGTGAATATCTTGGTTACTCCCACACCATCCCGGTTTGGGCAATTTCCCCTCCCGGCACCACCGGCGTTCATCATCGCGCCACGCCGCCCGGTCGGCCACGGCTTTGTCTACATCCTTGCCTGCTACGACATCCGCCGTCAACAGCCCTGCCCTCTGGAGCGGCGCGACGTTCACCCTCACCCCGTCGTTGATATCCGGTTGATAAAGACTTTCCTGCCGGATGAACTCCGCGACCGTCTGCGGCGGCAAACGCTTCTCGTTCAGGCCGGACAGTTGATCATACATCTCCTGTTCCGCAAGCCAGGCTTCCCAGGTGAGCGACTCCGGGCAGAACCAAGGCTCGATGACTTCCCGCACCGACTGCCCCTGGCCGGCCTTCACTGCAAGGTTTTTCTGCCACACCTTGATGTCCCGATCTGCCGGGCGCAATGAGAGAAAAGCTTCCTCAATGTGAGGCTCGATCTTCCGGAGTCTTAACCGGAATGCATCCATGTCCTGAAAATCCTAACCCCATCCCTCAATCCGAGAAATGGGGTCTCTGTCCGCCTCTCTTTGGTGCAGCCTTGTTTTCCTTCGAGTAGGCCATGTCCACCAGTGAGTTTTGGTTGCCGTTGGTAAGTGTCCGTAAAAAAAGGTGAAATGTGTAGCAGTGTACCCCGGTTGTGAATGATTGTCAACCCTTGGGGTTTTGCCCTGATCCACCATCAAGGCATCATCTGCGGCGTTGCCTTCGCTCGCTCCTCCCTGCGGCGTATTGCCTCATACGCCTCAGTCGTCGCTCCTCGGCGCCTTGCATCTGACGCCTTGATGGTGATCAGGAATACTCAACAACCCTCAGGAATTATTTGATAAACCAAAATCAGACGGTGGATTTGGGTTTTGCTGCTCCTTGGCCATGACAGGCCGGTATTCGGCCGTGGGGATATTTTTGCGCGACGCCTCATCGTGGGTGAGGGTCTTTACGGTCTTCTTCGAATTCGATGCTTTCTTGGCCATCGTCTATGTCCTTATTGGCTTTGCCATTCGTGGCGTATTTGGCGCGTTCCTGGCGTGTTTCCGGATGAGCCCTTTGAGCCATTTATGAGCCGTTTGTCTTGACAACTGAAAATGTCCTCATTGTTCCCATAATGTCCTCTTTCTTAGCGGATGCTACTGGTTCGCCGGAAAGATTGCCATGCGAACCCCTGAGTTGATACTTGAGGCATTTGAGTCCTTTGGAATGGCAACTGATTGACGCTTTGTCTCATATGTCCCATAACTGGCATGCAAACTCCACAGCGGTTGGTTGCAGACTCTGTCGTGTTTGTCGGGTTTATGTCGGGTTCCCTCCAAGGGTGCCTCATGTCGTGTTTGTCGGGTTTATGTCGGGTTTCTTTCTTAGACGATAATGGGCGGCTCTGCCGGTCTTTCCAATCTTGTCCACCAACCCAAATGCCACCAATTCTCGAAGGTCTCGCAAAGCGGTCTGACTGATCGCCCCTGTCAACGCCTGATAATCGCGATTTGTAATTTCTCTCTTAACTTTCAAGTAATCTATGGCTTGCTTTTGCCGGTCATTCAGCTCAAATTTTGCCAGCACCTCGTCCGTCAGCCAATCCCGCCAGAGGACGATGGTGAATTCGCCGCCGCGCTGGGCGAAGTCCGGTTCGGGCAGGTTGTGGGATGCGGTTTCCCGGATCATCATGAGGGTGCCGGTGCCATATTTTTCAATATAACGGGCAAGGAAAAGCGCTTCACAAAGCCGATGGTTCGGTGGGATAGACCCATGGGGATGGCGCAGGCTCTTCGTTGTGAGCGGCGCAGGAAGGGTCCCCGGATTCCATACCTCCACGCGATCGGCGAAAACCGAAACCTGCACGGCCCCTGCAGAGGTGTAGTCACGGTGCGCTACAGCATTCACGATAGCCTCGCGGATCACTTCGGGCTGGATTTCATAGCGGACTGGGGCCTGGATACTCTCGGCGCGAGTACCGACGCTTCGATTGAGCTTGGACATGACGAAGTCCACGGACAAGTCCATGTGCGATGACAAAGGACTCGCTGTTCTTGCATTTCTTCTTGACCCTAACAGATGTCGTGAGGTGCCCTCCCGCATTCAGTCTTCTTCACCCGTCCCGAAAGCCTAAGAGCTTGCAGCGGACCCCTCTCACGAGTCAACTGACGAATGCCGAGAGGGGCTCAAAAATCCGCTTGGGTGTCCCACCCTTCGCCGTCTTCACTTCGACATCATCGAGTTCGCTCTGGCGCTGCTGGTTCTCCTCAACAAGCTTCCTGAGTTCCTCCTTTTCATTTAGAAGCTTCCCGGGGCTGAGTCAACAACCGACGGCCCTTTTCCGTGATGCGATACTTCTGCTTGCTGCTGCGAGGCTTGTCCGGGATGGTCATTTCGATGAAACCTTCTTTCAGCGCGGGCAACAAGTAAGCCTTGCGAAAATGTTCTTCATCTTTCAGTTTCAGGGCAGCCTGCATCTCTTGCCTGGTCATTTCCCCGGAGAGAGATGTCAATAGCCGAACTTCCGGGGTGACTTCCGGGGTAACTTCCGGGGTGACTTCCGGGCCGCTTTCAGTCATGGCCGGTGTGAAGATGACGAATACCGAGCCTGCCTCCTCCTTCCAAGTCGGAGCGGGGTTGCCGTTTTCGGCGCACCAATCGACAATGTTGAGCGTACCGCTGCCCCAACGCTCTATGATGCCCGCGCGGTAAAAGACGCTGGCAATGATGGGATTCCACGGCCTGGATTCGTGCGGCTTGATCAGACTCTCCGGCGTGATTCCGAAGTGAAAGGCGCCGGGATTGGTGATGTCGATATGATCGTCATACAAGGCAAGTGCAACGGCGCCTCCCGGGATCGCATAGTCTCTGTGGCAAAGGGCATAGGCCAAGGCTTCCCGGGTCGCCCGGGGTGGGTACCATGGCCTGTCTTCGCGGACCATCTTGCCGTGGACGACTCGACCGGCAATGGGCACATGATCCATCAGAAAGGATTCGGCCCGGCTAAGGAGAACGAAGGCATGCCCCCAGTGAAGAGGGGGACGGGCATAAATATATGAATAACGCAATTTAAGGCTGACTATTGGAGGTCTAGTTCCAGGGATGGCAAGAAGAAACGAAAGCATCAGGAACGGTGTGAGGTTTTTAAGTTGCTTGACTTGTTCGCCTTAAAGCATCCCTCCCGAGATTGAGAAACCTTATAACCTTACCGGGTCCCGCTTCTGACATGGCGGCTCAACCAATTTACCGCGCTCGCAGATTTCCGGATAGAGGCCAATGACTTGAGGCTCGGAGAAAGCGCTTTATTTAAACTGGTGCTTGGGGTATTATCGTGACTATGGTGAAGTACCGGTACACTGACTATTTTGAGAATGAAGTGATGCGAAAGCGGCCGTACCTGCGAAGAGAGTGGTGTGTTCGAGTCTTGGAAAGCCCCATCCGAGTTGAACCGCAGGAGCATAACCGGTATCGATTCCGGGGTGCTGTTGAGGAACTGGGAGGTCGCTACCTTCGTGTAGTCACTCTATCGGACAAGAGGACCATCCACAATGCTTTTCCAGACAGGGGGTTCAAACCATGAAACTTAACTACTATCCTGACACGGATTCGCTTTACATCGATCTGTCGTCAAAACCGAGCGTTGACAGTCGCGTCATATCGGAAGGTGTGGTTCTGGACTACGATGAGGAAGGAAATCTGGTTGGCATTGATATCGACAATGCCAGCCGGAAGATCGATTTGAAAGAGATTACTCTCAGCAAGATTCCAGCCGAGCTGCACGCCTTGACCGCGTGAGTCGTTACGGAAAGAACGGGACGGACATTAGGATATAAAGGGAATACAGGGTTCAGGGGACGGGCATAAATATATAAGAAACTCGACGGTATGAAGGCAGGCCTAAGCAAGCATCTGCGTCACCCGAATGTTCCATCGGGTCTTGTGTCTTTGAAGCAACGTTGTAAGGTGTTTCAGGAGTTTTACGGGACGTACATCAAAATATTAAACCCTCTCCGTGGGCGCTCAGCGTCACATAAACAAAATTGGCCTGCTTGCTTCGCCTGAGTGATCCAGTGTGCATTGGTATGCTTACTGACCCTCTATGCCATCAGCCCTGCGATTCATATCCTTGACCTTTTCGCCCTGCTTCGTTATCATGCCCCCAGTGTTTTCGGCCCGCAGACCGAGATCCTTTTCCCGCCGGGGGACCTTTATGGAACTCAGCTCCCGTTTCGTCGGCACACCCCTGAAGGACTACCACACCGAGATCACCTGGCGCCGCACCATGAACTTTGCGGCCGCGCTCGACGACAACAACGACTGTTACATGGATGATGAGCGGGAGGGAGGCATTATCGCGCCTCCCATGTTCGGCGTTGCCGTGACCTGGCCTATTCTCGAGCGCATATGGGAGTACATCGAAGCCAGGGACTTCCCCATGGAGATCCTGGTGACACAGGTTCACCATACGGAATCCCTTGCATTTCATCGGCCGGTAAGACCCGGCGACCGGCTGACGGTAAAAGGGCGGGTTGCGGCCATTCTCCCGCACAGGGCCGGCACAAGGGTCGTCGTGCGTTTCGACGTTCTGGACCAAACCGGTGACCCGGTTTTCACAGAGCATATGGGCGCCCTGATGCGCGGCGTGAAATGTTCCGACGAGGGCCTGTGCCCGAACCCGCTCCCCGAGGGACCCCTTTCTGAAGCAAGCGCACATCCCCTCTGGGAAAGCAGGATTTCCATAGACCTGTTGCGGCCCCACATCTATGACGGCTGCACGGACATCGTGTTTCCCATTCACACCTCGAAAGCCTTTGCCCGTCAGGTGGGTTTGCCGGGCAACATCCTGCAGGGCACGGCCACCCTTGCCTTTGCCGTGCGGGAGATCATCAACAGGGAGGCCGGTGGGGATCCGCTCATGCTCAAGTCGGTCTTCTGCCGCTTCACCGGCATGGTCTTTCCGGGAACCGTGATCAGGGTGCAAGGGGTCGGCAAAAGCGAGAAGCACGACGGCACGGGCCTGCATTTCATGGTGCTCAATCAGGAAGGGCAAAAGGCTATCAGCGGCGGCTACGCTTTCCTGAAAAAGGAATCTCACCTCTAGACCTTGGGAACAGGAGGGTTTATGGACACAACGTCTCAGCACATCCGGTTGCCCCGCCTCAATGATTACATCAAGCACTGGGCCGAAAAGACGCCGGACAAGCCGGCCATGATCCAGCATGAAGACGGGAAGACCGTCACGTACAAGAAATTCCTCTCCCTCATCGATTTCTTCGCGCTCCGGCTCCTGGACATGGGCATCAAGCAGGGGGACCGCGTGGCCACCATGCTCGTGCTCATCCCGGAACACATGATGCTCATGTACGCCTGCTTCAAGATCGGAGCGATCATGTCCCCCCTGGATTTGCGCCTCAAGGACGAGGAGGTGGTCAGGGACCTCAACAAAATCGAGCCCAAGGCCTTCTTTTTCCTCGGCAGGACGCCGGTGCGGGATTTTCGTGAGGCAGGAAGAGCCGTCAAGGGAAAGTGCCCCTCCGTTCAACACCTGGTGCAGTTTACGCCGGATCCCAAACCCGGCGATCTCCTGGAGGGGGCCGTCGCCATCACCGAGATGATGGAGAAAAAGAAACTGGTCTTCCTCAAGGTCAAGGATCTCTTCACCCGGCGGCTTGAAAGGGCCTACGCCACGGTCGAGCCCAGAACACCGGCCCTGATCATCTACACCACCGGCACGACCGGTGAGCCCAAGCCGGCCCTGCTCTGCCACGAGAACATCATCGTCCAGAACGAAATCCTTGCCCGGGGCATGGGGACTGATAAGGGAGGCGATTTCCGTCTCCTGATCAACCTTCCTCCCAGTCATGTGGGGTGTGTCACCGAGTGCTTCATGACCACCATGTTTCTGGGGCAGACCACGGTCCTGCTCAGGATCTTTGATGTGAAGATGACCCTGGAAGCGGTGGAAAAACACAAGGTGAACATCCTCGGTCAGATCCCCACCCAGTTCCGCATGCTCTGGAACCATCCGGACTACGGCCGCTATGACCTGAGCAGCCTGAGGTTCGTGGCCTATGCCGGGTCTGCGGTGGACGTGGAGTTTCTCAAAAAGCTCTCCGCCATGGCGCCCGCATACGGCACCGGTATCGGCATGACCGAAAACGCCGGGTTTGCCACTTTCACGCCCGAGGCCATCTCGATCCAGGAGATGGCCGGCCAGGTGGGCCGTGCCTTTCCCGATCTCGCCCGGGTCACGGTTCGAAAACCCATGGATGAATACGGCACGGCAGGCGAAGAGATGCCCGACAACGAGGTCGGAGAAATCTGTTATCATCCTCCCATCGTGTTCCTGGGATACTACAACATGCCGGAGGAGACTGCGAAGACCATCTCCAAGGAGGGGATTCTCTACACCGGGGACCTGGGCTATTTCAAAGACATGGGAACGTACCGTGCCCTTTACCTCGCAGGAAGGCGCAAGTTCGTGATCAAGCAGAAAGGGTACAACGTTTTCCCCGATGAGGTGGAGTCGCACATTGCCGCGCTCGAAGGCGTGGATACGGCGGAGGTCATCGGCATGCCCCACAGGACGTTCGACGAAGGCATCTTCGCCTTTGTCCGGCCGAAAAAAGGGGCTGAGATCACTGCGGACATGGTCATGGAGCACGTGAAGAAGATCGCTTCGTACAAGCGGCCCCAGCACGCGGAAATCTGGCCGGCCGGAAAGGATTTCCCCATCACGAGAAGCACCAAAGTGGACAAGCTTGCCCTGAAGGAGGCTGCGAAGACCGTCATCGAGGAGCTGCGTCGCCAGGGTAGATGGGACGCTGAAGGTTGAGACACCCTCCGGCGCGAAGAGCCAAGGGGAGGATTCTCGCCGCTATGGGACAAGAGGACGCATGGCGGCTTGTCCGGCACCCCTATGTATGGTAAATGGTGAAAGCGAGAGTTTGTGCACGCTGTGTCCATGCGGTTTGTTCGCCAACCCACCTAAAAAGGAGGAAAGCCATGAAAGGAACGCTTAGGTATGCCCTTTTGGGTTGTGCCGTGCTGTTCACCCTGACCGCCTGCGGTGCTCATGTGGATAAAGCACCCAGCGTGATGGGAATGCCGGTCGACCGCCTCGCAAAGTCCAACGTGATCGACCTTACCCATACCTTCTCTACGACCATTCCCATCCCGGACGGTCTCCCCAAACCCGAGGTCAAGGAGATTTATGGAGGTGCGATTCAGATCTTCACCCATGCAGGCCAGTTTGGAACCCACCTCGACGCACCCGGCCATTTTCACAAGGGGATGCGGCTCGTGGACGCCATTCCGGCCCACGAGTTCATCCTGCAAGGGTGCGTCCTGGACATCTCTCGCCAGGCCGTGAACAACTTCGACTACCAGTTGCAGATCGAGGATGTGAAGAACTGGGAAAAAGTCCACGGCCCCATCCCTCAAGGCGCCTTTGTCATCCTGCGCACGGACTGGAGCTACCGCTGGACGGATCCGAACGCTTTCTTTGCCAAAGACAAGAAGGGACAGAAACATTATCCCGGTTGGGGCAAAGAGGCGCTGGAGTACTTGATCGAGGTGCGAAAAATCAGAGCCATCGGCCACGAGACCCCGGATACGGACAGCGGGGTCACATGCGGCGTGGACAAGGGCTGGCCTCTCGAGGACTACGTGCTCAAGAAGAACCTGTGGCAGATCGAGATGCTGAACAATGTGGACGATCTGCCCCCGCGGGACTTCCTCGTCTTTGTCGGCGTTCCGAAAGGAGAGAACGCCACGGGTTTTCCGGTCCGTGTTTTGGCCGTCGTCAAATAAGACGAGCTTCAGCCGGTGGGACCGGTCTGTCATGGGATATTCAGTTCGCGGGGACTGATCGTGAGCAGGTGGTAGCCCTCTTCCGCGAGCACGCCGGTGTCCTCCAATTTGACTGTAATCCCGTCCGGCTCCATCAGGTGCATCTCCAGGGCCAGGACCATGCCCGTTTCCAGGACTTCTTGAGAGCCTTTGGCCAGGAGGGGCGGTTCATTGAGCTCGAGGCCCACGCCGTGCCCCACGAAATGGGACCTTACCCCTGTTGGGAAACGCAGAAACGAATCTTCCAGCCCGGCTTGGACCGCCTTCTCCATGGCCATGGTAAACACCTCATGGCACGTCTGCCCGGGCCTCATGTTCCGGATCAGGTGATCGGCCACCGAGCGAAGCCTCTCATGCAGTCGCATAGCTTGCTCAGGCGGCTTAGCCGGACAGTACATCCTGGTCTGATCGGCGTGGTAACCCCTCACACAGGGTGGAATGTCCACCAGGATGAGATCGCCCTCCCGGATGATGCGGGTGGAAGCTCCGGCCGCCACGGCAGGGCTCAGTCCCCGGCCGGTGATGGAAAAAACCAGCCCGCTGATTTCCCTCAAGTTGGGTCCTGATGCGAGCGGACCCCGTCCCATGACAAAGTCTGCCTGGCGCATGAAAAAAATGCCCTCGTGGCCCGCCAGGCGCTGGGCATTTTCCACGGCCGCAGACATTTCCAGTTCGGAGACGCCCGGAACAAGGGCTTCCAATGCCGCCAGGTGTCCGGCATGGGCTGCAGCGCAGGCCTGTGTGAGCGCCGTGATTTCTTCCGGCGCTTTCACCCGGCGTTGATCGAGAATCACCGGCGTAAAATCCACCAGCTTTCGCCTGCCGAAAGCGGCATGAAACTGCCGGGCCTGCAGGACGGACAGGAGGTCCAGTTCGGTCCCGATCTTCTCCCCGCGGCCGTCTCCGGAGAACATCTGCCGCACGGCCGAGTTCAGGCTGCGTTCCGCTATGATCTTTTCTTTGGGCAGCCAGGTCTCCCGCAGGGAGAATTCAATCCCGCTGCGCACGAACAGGCGATAGTCATGGGGCAGGAGAATCAACCAGGCGGGCTGGGCTGTGCCGGTGTAATACAACACGTCGCGGGAATGGAAAACCAGAGCGCCTGCAAGACCGCACGCCGTGAGCTTCTGCTGGGCCTTGATGATGCGGTCGATGGACAAAACCTTTACCCCGCTTTGAGCAGTCTGCGTAAAGAGAACGTCGCTCTAAAGCGGCAGGACGACCTCGAAGGTTCCCACCGCCTTGACATCCCTAATCTGATCCATGGCTTCAATGCTGCAGATGACCCATCCTTCTCCCTCCGCCACGCGTTTTTCGCTCACCCGGCCGATCACGGTAATCGCATCTCCCGGCCTCGACACACCCTTGAATCGAACCTTGATTCTTTTGAACGATTTCCTGGGGACCCAGGCGGTCACGGCTTCGGCAAGAAACCCCATGATCAACATGCCGTGTGCCACGACCCCGGGAAAACCTGCTTCACGAGCGGCTTCGTCGTCTGTGTGCAGGGGGTTGAAATCGCCCGAGGCGCCGGCATAGCGCACCAGTTGAAGCTTGGTGATCGGCGCTTTGACAAGCCGGACGACTTCCTGCCCGGGCAACAGGTCCTTAAAGACCGGCATGATACCCTGTTCGAGATCCTTCAAGACCGTCTCGTCTCCACAATGAGGATTTCTTCCCTGACCACGCGCTCCCGGCGCTGATTGGTAAACGTCGTCTCCAGAAGGACAAACTCCATGGAACCGGACCTCCCTTCCCGCTCCGTGATGGACTTTATCTCCATGGTGCCGTGAAGGACGTCGCCGGGATGGATTTCGCGGAAGAATTCATAGGACTGCTCGGCATGCATAATGCGTGAGAGGGGAATACCCAGATCATCAAAAGCCTTGAAGAGAGCGCCGCTCCACATCACCGGCACCGCGGTGAAGGTGGGCGGCGCCACGACATCCCGAAAACCGCTTCGCCTCGCGGCTTCCAGATCACGGCACACGGGATCATGATCATCGACGGCTTCTACGAACTCGGCGATCTTGCCTCGTTCTACCTGCCAGTCGAATTCATAGCGAGCACCCAGCTTCCTTTTGTCCGCCATAGTCGATCCCTCGTGCAACCCCCGGATCAGGCCATCTTCCAGCCGCCGTCGCAGTTGATCACCTGACCGGTGATGTACGATGAACGCTCCGATGCGAGATAGAGGATGAGCTGGCTGAGCTCATCCGCCGAGCCGGCCCTTCCCATGGGAACCGCGGCCATGAAGGCCTTCAGGGCCTTTTCCGGCACGGCCCTGAGCATGGGCGTATCGATGGGGCCGGGCGATACGGCGTTGACCCTGACCCCGCGGTAAGCGAGCTCCACGGCCGCCGTCCGGGTCAGTCCGACGATGCCTTCCTTGGCTGCCGAGTAATTGGCCTGCCCTGGGTTGCCGTAGCGCGCATCGGAAGCGATGTTGATGATGGACCCGCTTCCGGCTTCACGCATCATCACGGCTGCAGCCTGGAGACAAAAAAAGACCCCGGTCAAATTGACGTCGATCACCTGCCGCCACTGTTCTTCGGTCATTTTGTGCAGCAAGGCATCCCGGGTGATGCCCGCGTTGTTGACCAGAACGTCCAGCTTCCCGAATGCCTCTTTGATTCGGGCAAACAGCGTGTCCACGTCCGCCTTCTTGGAGGTGTCGGCCTTTATCGCCAGGCATCGGGCTTCCTTGGACTGAAGTTCCTGTGCCGCCTTGTCAAGCGTTTCCCGGTTGACGTCGTTGAGCACGACCGAGGCCCCTTGTGCAGCGAAAGCCCGCGCAGTGGCCAGTCCTATGCCCTGGCCGGATCCGGTCACCAGAACGACTTTGCCGTCAAATTCCATGGCGAACCCCCTTTTTCCCCGATCCCGATGACAAGCCGGAGGTGATTCCTCAACCGAGCCAGCGCTTCCGCCGCTTGTAGTGTTTGATGTCCCTGTAGCTCTTGCGCTCTCCGACTTCGGAAAGACCGAGATAGAATTCCTTGATGTCCTCGTTTTGCTTGAGATGATCAGCCGCGCCGTCCAGGACGATGCGGCCGTTTTCCATGACATACCCGTAATCCCCTATAGTCAGGGACAGCATGGCATTCTGCTCAACGATGAGAAAGGAGGTTCCTTTCTCCTTGTTGATCCGCTGAATGATGGAGAAGATCTCTTTGACCAGAAAGGGGCTGAGGCCCAGGGAAGGCTCGTCGAGGAGAATGAGCTCGGGCCGGGTGATCAGGGCCCGGCCGATCACCAGCATTTGCTGCTCGCCTCCGGAAAGGAGGCCGCAGGTTCTTTTCTGCAATTGGCCCAAACGCGGGAAATACAGGTATATGGACTCGAATTCCCGGTCTATGGGCCCTCCCCGCAGGCCCGCCACGTAAGCCCCGACCTTGAGATCCTCTTCCACGGTGAAATGCTCAAAAATGCGGCGCCCTTCCTGAACCTGGACGATGCCCATGTGCACGATCTTGTCGGGCTTGCTTCCTTTGATGGATCGGCCTTTGAAGGTGATATCGCCGTCGGTCACCTCTCCGGTTTCGGTGTAGAGCAAGCCGGATACGGCCTTCAGCGTGGTGGTTTTGCCCGCCCCGTTGGCCCCCAACAAGATGGAGATCTGTTTGTCTTTCACCTCGAGAGAAACGCCTTTGAGAATCAAAAGCACATTGGAATACATGACTTCGATGTTGCTCAAGACCAGCATTCGGACCTCTTGTTTTCCGGACAATATCAGGGACCCTATGGAGCCGGACCGGCCCCACGGAAACGATTCCCGTGGGGTCGGCCTCCCAGCCTACTTGTACTTGGCAGGCCTCAAGTCCGGGCACTCCATCATTTTCGTGACAGGAACCCACTTGCCGCCCTTCACCTCAAAAACCCGAGCCTGGTTCGGGGCGTGGCGTTTCGCCGTGTAGGAGAATGTGGCGATATTGTGCGGATTGAAACCCTGCAGCGCTTCCATTTCCGCCTTGATGGTCGGGCCGTCGACCTTGTCCCAACCGTGCTTGTCCACGATTTTTTCCACAACCTGTTTGAACACGAGCACCCCCGTGAAGCCCATGGGATACATGATGGTCCGGTATTCAGGCTTGCGCTTGTTCTTCTCGATGTACTTGTTCATGAGCTGGATGCCCTTGTTGCCGGTTTCACTCCAGTTCGCAAAGGGATGGACCGTCACCGCGCCCTCGAAGACCTCCCGATCGATATACAGGCAGGAGTCGTCCAGACCGATCGATCCCGCCACCCTGGCCTTCAGACCCATCTCCTTGGCCGCCTTGGCCACGAGGACCGGTCCCCGGCCTGCGGTGTTGGTGAAGATCCAGTCCGCTTTCTTGGCACGAATACGAGTCATTTGGCTCGTGAGATCCACGTCGCGCACGCTGAAAAGCTCTTCCGCCACGATGTCTATGCCTTTTGATTTGGCATAGGCTCTGACTTCGTCATACAGGATGGCCTTGCCGTAGGTGGAGTCCCAGGTCAGGAAAGCGACCCGAACCGGGCTACCCCCTTTCTTGTTCGCAGCCAGCCAGTCGATGAAGGTTCCGCACAGGTCGGCATAGGTGGGATAGGCGCCGAAGATGTAGTTGGACGGGTAGATGACCTCCGTGCTGCAAACCCACATTCCCGGGATCTTGTCCTCGGTCATTCTCTCCTTCAGCGCTTCGCCCACGCCTGATAAAACCCCGTAAATCATAGAAGGCCGAGGTTTCATCTCCCGGTACTGCATGTAGATGTTGACGCCCACGTCGACCTTGCCGCCGCAATCGCGCACCTCGATTTTCAGGGGAACACCCTTGATCCCTCCGTTCTCGTTGACGTATTCGGCGGCATCCTGAAAGGCCGCATAGGCCGGGCCTACGATCGCCGCGTAAGGACCGGTCATGTCCGGGATCGCCGCGTAGATGACTTCTTTCGGCTTCTCCGCGCAAAAGCCTGCGGGAAGGGCCAGGACGGCCAGAACGAAAGATCCGATGAGACAAAAGGCAATAACATTGGCAGCTCTTCTCATTGCTTTCCCTCCTTGAGACACTCGTAATAAGTTCATCTTGTGAATCCTCTTGCCGCTGCTGCTTTGGTTTTACCTCCTTTCATCGAGATGGTCGAGTCCGGGACCAAACCCCGTCAAGGGATCAAGCGCCTTTCGCCGGCAAACCCTGCACCGGGTTTTTCAATACTTGAAAGGCCACAGCCGGAAATACGTCTTGGCGATCTCCCAGCGGTGAGCCAACCCTCTTGGTTCGATAATCAGGAAAACCAGGATGACCAGTCCGAACACAAAGGGGCTGAGGCCTGCAGCCGTATCCTGGGCGAGCTGGGGGCTCATGAAACTGGTCAGACGAGGGCCGAACAGGGTGATCAGGATGTCGAAAAGCTTGATAAAAACGACCCCGAAGGCGACCCCCACCACACTGCCCATGCCCCCTACGATGATCATGCCCAGGAACCAGATGGATTCCAAGAGATTGAACTGGTCCGGCGAAATAGCCCGCATCCAGTAAGCCCATAAAGAGCCGGCCAGTCCCGCGAACAGGGAAGACATAAAAAAAGCCAGAAGCTTGTAGCGCAGCAGGTCGATGCCCATCATCTCTGCGGCCAGATCGTTGTCGCGCACGGCCAGGAAAGCGCGGCCGACCCTGCTGCGCGCCGTGTTCGTCACCAGGAAAACGGTCAGGCAGGTTAAAGGGATGATCAGGTAGAAGATGGACTGCTGGGAGTCAAGAACAAGGCCGCCGAGTCTCGGGGCCGGGACAAGCATGCTGCTCGATCCGCCGGTCAGGTCGGTGCGAACGTTGGTGATCAGCCATGGAATGATGAACTGAGCGGCCAGCGTTGCCATGGCCAGATAAAAGCCCTTGATGCGCAAAGAAGGCGCGCCGAAGACGGCTCCTACCAGGCCGGCGATCACCGAAGCCGCCGGGATCGACACCCAGAAAGGCGCGTGCAGGTGCACGGTCAGCAGCGCGGCCGAGTAAGCGCCCACAGCCATGAAAGCGGATTGCCCCAGGGAAATCTGGCCGGCGAAGCCCGTGAGCAGGTTGAGTCCCTGGGCCGCGATCATGCTGATGCCCAACAGGTTGACAAAGTGGAGGACCCGACCGCTGAAGTAAAGGGGCATGGCCATGAGCGCCGCAAGACCGAGCAAAGTCAAGGTCCAGTGCTTGCGCGTTCGGATGATGGCCATGGTCTGGCCGTACTTTTCGTCGAATGTCCCGCACGGACGATACATGCACTAGATCCTTTCGATTCTCTTGAGTCCGAAGAGGCCCTCGGGCCGGATGAGCAGGATGAACAGCAAAACAATGTAGGGGGCGATTTCCGAGACCTGGGGGCTGAGATAACCGCCGACCAGGCTTTCAACGATGCCGATGACCAGCCCGCCCACGATCGCCCCGGTCATGGATTCGAGCCCGCCGAAGAGCACGGCCGGGAAGGCCTTGATGGCCATGACCGGCAGCGTGGTGATCCCGATGCCGAAACGGTTGCCCAGCATGATGCCCCCGATGCCGGCGATCAATGCGGCAATGGCCCAGGTCATGGAAAAAACCCTTTCCACATTCACCCCGGCCGCCTGGGCCGTGTCGTGGCCCTCGGCCGTGGCCCTCATGAACAGGCCGCTCCTGGTAAAGCGAAAAAAAGCAAGGAGAACCAAGAAGCACGCCAGGGAAATGACGAAGGTCCAGATCAGTTCATTGGCCAGATAGACTTCGCCGAATTCCGAGGCCCGGGAGGGCAGAAGCCTCTGCGGGTAGCTGACGATGGAGGAACCCCAAAAAAACAGGACAAACCCTCTGAGCATCAGGGAAAGAGCCAGGGTGGCCATGATCGCCGCCAGGATCGGCTGACCGATGAGCGGGCGCAGGGCAAGCCTTTCCACGGCAAGCCCTGAGGCCATGATGATCAAGACGCTGCCCGGCAAAGCCAGCCACAGAGACAGGTGGAGGGTCGTCATGAACGTGTAAAGGATAAAAGCGCCCAGGGCCAGCATCTCGCCCAAGGCGAAGTTGAAGACCCGGGTGGCTTTGTAGATCAGAACAATGCCCAGCGCCAGCAGGGCGTACAGCCCCCCGATCAGGATGCCGTTAAGAAGGAATTGGAGAAAAAGCATGGGTTTCCTTTTTCATGCTAAAGCGTGCAAATCTTGACCTGCCTCGTCATGGCGCCTTTCCTGCCGTCGCGGTATTCGATGATCACCTTGACCTCCACCTCGTCCCGACCGCTGTAGAGACCTTCAATCAGGTCGCGATAACGATCTTCCAGGAAAGAGCGCCGCAGTTTTCTCGTCCGGGTCAGCTCCGCTTCGTCGGCGTCAAACTCCTTGACCATGTTCAGGAACTTGACAAGGCGGGCTTGCTCGGGCACGGCCCTGTTCACGTTTTGGATTTCTCCCTTGATGAGTTCGATGACCTCGGGCTTTTGGGAAAGATCGGCAAACGTGGTATAGGGTATCTGATGGGCTTCAGCCCATCGACCCACGTTGCCCAGGTCGATGTTCACGAGGCAGCAGGGATAGGGGTGCTTCTCCTCACCCACAACCAGGACCTCCTTGATGTAGGGACTGAAACGCAGTCGCACTTCCGGGTACTGGGGCGAGAACTTGTGTCCGCTGCCCAGGGATCGAAGGTCCTCCATGCGATCAATGACTATCAGTTGCCCTTCTTCGTCGATGTTCCCGTAGTCACCCGAGCAATACCAGCCGTCGCGAAATTTCTTGCGAAACGATTCTTCGTCCTTGTAGTAGCCTACGAACATGCCGCTGTGCCTGACCTGAATTTCACCCTCGCTTGAAAGCCGTACCTGAACCCCGGGCAGGGGCTTGCCGGAGGTTTCGGGCCGGATGGCGCCGTTGCGATGGGCCGTCACCAGTCCCATCTCCGAACTGCCGTAGATCTGTTTGATGTTGATTCCAACCGCCTGAAAGAAACGGAGGATGTCCGGGCTGACCGCAGAACCGGCCGTGTAGCCCACCCGGAGGAAACTCAAACCCAGGTTATCCCGCAGGTTCCGCAGGACCAGCCCCTGGGCCAACCCGTGAAGCAGCTTCAGCCCGAGGCCGATTTCCCGCCCCTGGGACCGTTTGTCGTAAAGCTTTTGAGCGACAGGCACAAGCGCGTTGTAGACCTGCCGCTTGATCCAGTTGGTGTCAAGGATCTTGGACTGGATCATCCGGTTGATGCTTTCCCACTGACGGGGGGAGAAGAACAGGATGGTGGCCCCGAGTTCCCGGATGTTTTCGCTCACGGTTTCGGCGCTCTCCGGGAAATTGACCACGAAACCCGAAAAGATCGATCCGGCCACGCCGATCAACTGTTCCGTGATCCACGCCACCGGAACAAAGGACAAGTAGTTGTCTTCCGGACCGTACTTGTCTACCTGAACAAAACCCCTGGCCGCCGAAACCAGCCCTCCCTGGGACAGCATGGCCGCCTTGGGTTTTCCCGTTGTGCCGGAGGTGAAGATGATGACGGCGATGTCTTCGGCTTTGCCTCGGGAGATCATGTCTTCGAACAGGTCGGGGTGCTCTTTTTCGTACTCCCGGCCCATGGCCAAGGCGTCCTGCATGGACATCAGCAGGGGGTCCCTGTAGTTCCAGAGGCCCTTGGGGTCCCAGTAAACGGCCTTCATGAGTTGGGGCATTTCATGCTTGACGTCCAGGACCTTGTCCACCTGTTCCTGGTCATGAACAAACATCAGGGTGACGTCGGCATGGTTGACGAAGAATTTCACTTCCTCGGCGCCGCAGTCCGAAAAAATCCCCACCGACGCTGCGCCTGCCGCCTGAGCGGCCATTTCCGCCCAGTAGATTTCCGGCTTGTTTTCGCCAAGGAGAGCAACCTTGCCTCCGGGAGCAAGCCCCATTTTTCTCAAGAAAAGGCTGAGATGCTTGACCCGGTCGTAGTAATCCTGCCACGTGTAGTTTTTCCAGATACCGCGGTTTTTCTCCCGCATGGCTGTGCGGTTACCGCGGTGCTGCTTGCAGTTTTGCAGAAAGAACTGAGGCAATGTCTGCGCTTCACTCATCAAAACCCTCTTCCCTCCTGGGGGGCGTTCAGAAGCTGTGCCGTGACGACTGCGCGGACTAGTCGCCTGAGCCCAAGTAGGCCTTGATCACGGTTTCATTGTTCTTGATGTCTTCCGGGACGCCTTCGGCGATTTTGCAGCCGAAATCCAGGGCCACCAGCCGGCTGACGATGTCCATCACAACCCCCATGTCGTGTTCGACGAGGATGATGGAAATCTTTTTGAGTTCGAAAACATCCATGATGAATCGGACCATGTCTTCTTTTTCTTCCACATTCATGCCGGCCAGCGGTTCGTCCAGGAGCAGCAGTTCCGGCTCCATGGCCAGGGCCCGGCCCAAGTCGACCCGCTTGCGCTGGCCATAAGGCAGGGACCCGACCAGTTTGTTGCGGATCGGCTCCATCTTCAGGAGATCGATGGTATCCTCGACGACCTCGCGGTGCCGGATTTCTTCTCTCCTGGCCTTGCCGAAAAAGATGGACGAGGAAACCGCTCCGGACTTCATGCGGATGTGACGGCCGACCATGAGGTTTTGCAGGACGGTGAGCCCGGAGAAGAGCTCGATATTCTGAAAGGTTCTGGCTATGCCGATGTGGGCGATCTGGTGGGTCCGCAAACGGGTGATGTCCCTGCCTCCGAAATAGATCGCTCCCTGGTCCGGACGGTAGAAGCGGGTGATGCAGTTGAGCACGCAGGTCTTGCCGGCGCCGTTCGGCCCGATGAGACCAAGAATCTCGGCCCGGTCAAGATTGAAACTGACGTCTGCCAGGGCCATGTTGCCGCCGAAGCTCAAACTGAGATTTTGGACTTCGAGGATAGGATTCTCACTCATACGGGGCTTGCCTCTTCCCGCGATATCGGTGACCGGGTATTCTTCTTTATCCCCCGCGGCCTTCTTCCATGCTCTCCGACAGCCGCCGGGCGATTGATGGTTTGCAAAACCTCATAGAGCGTTCCCCCAAATGCTGATGCCGATGACGCAGTTGGCCGGGAATCCGCCCAGGTTGTGCGTCAATCCGAGGCGGGGGTTCTTTATCTGTCGCTCTCCGCATTTGCCTTGAAGCTGCTTGTACACTTCATAGGTCATCCGGATGCCGGAAGCGCCGATGGGGTGGCCGAAACTTTTCAGACCGCCGTCGGTCTGGCAGGGAAGCGGCCCGTTTAAGTCGAAAAATCCGGCGTCCACATCTTCTTTGGCCCGCCCTCGCGGTGAAATGAGCAGGTCCTCGTAGATGACCAGTTCGGTGATGGAAAAACAGTCGTGGACTTCAAACATGCTCAGTTCTTCCCGGGGGTTCTTAATGCCCGCCTCGGTGTAGGCTTTGGTCGCACAACGCACGGTCGTCTCAACGTGCGTCCCGTCCCATTCCTGGAACCGGTACTCTTCTTCGGGGCTGACGGCGATCTGCAAAGCCTTTACGTACAGGGGGTCGGACCGGAACGCCTTGGCCCGGTCCGCCCGGACGATGATCGCCGCGGCCGCGCCTTCCGTCACCCCGCAGCAATCGTAAAGACCCAGGGGCCATGCGATGATCGGCGCCTTCATAATGGTCTCCACGTCCACTTCCTTCCGCAGATGGGCCTTGGGCGTGCGGGCGCCGTTGTAATGGCTCTTGGCTGAAATCTTGGCGATCGTCCTCTTGCCCTCCTCGGCACTCAGGCCGTATCGGTCGAAGTACCGGGTGGCCAGCATGGCGAACATGCCGGGCGCCGTCATGTTGGGGAAGATCTGCCGGTTGTAGATACCCCGGAGCTGGCTGAAATCAGGCAGCCCGCCGTAGCCTATGTCCTTGAGCTTTTCCACACCCAGAGCCAGGGCGATGTCGCAAGCGCCTGAGGCGACGGCGAAGCTGGCCGCACGCAAGGCTTCGGTGCCGCTGGCGCAGAAGTTTTCCACCCGCGTGATGGGAATGAAGGGCAGTTTCAGGGCCCCTGCCAGGGGAATGGCCGCCTTGCCCACATTCACCTCGTCGAAGCAACTGGAAAACCAGGCTGCGTCGATGTCTTTCTTTTCGACGCCCGCATCCTGGAGGGCTTCCTGAAAGGCCTCTACCATGAGCGCCTCGGCGCTCTTGTCAAAATGCTCGCCGAACCGGGTGCAGCCCATGCCGATGATTGCCACTTTGTTCCTGATGCCTTCTGCCATGGAAAAATCTCCTTAAGAATTGGCGGTCAGCTCCTGCAGGGGGTCGCTTTCCAGAAATATCCGATAAGGCTCCTGGCCTCGTCCTGATATTTTCGCCTGAAGGTCATCTGCACCGACTGGCCCACATGGAGTGATTCCAGGCGGCAGTCGGTCAGGTCGAACCAGTAGCGTCCTCCCCCTTCAAAATCCACGATGCCGTAAAGAGCGGGCGGGTCTTCCGAGTAGGTCAGGTGATCCGCGGTGTAGGTGAACAAATGCCCCTTCCTGTCGGAAAAGGAGTAGAAGTCCATCTGATCGACAGCCCCGCAACGAGGGTTGATGCAGATTCTTTCACGGGGATACTGCGGAGTGCCGCAGGCCTTGCATCGGCCGCCCGCCAGGCGGATCACGGCGTCCTGCTCCCTCCAAGCCAGAGACTGGCTGGTCACGGCGATCTCTTCGCCCCTGATCCCCGCCTCTTTACTGATCATGTTCTTGAAAGACAGGTACTTGGTGTAGGAATCCATCTCCTGCTTGTAGGCCAGAGCGCGCTGAACCTTGCTCCTGTCCTTGAGATCGTTGATGTGGTCTGTGACCCTCAGGAGCAAGGCATCGGCGCCCCCGCCGTAACCGACGACCACGAGGGTGTCTCCCGGCTTTGCCTGCTCGAGGGCTGCGGCCAGCATGAGAAGAGGATGAGCGGCGCCGGCGTTGCCTATGCTCTGGAGGAGCGGATCCTGAATTTGGTTGGGCTCCAGCCCCAGGCTTTTTCCAACCGCGCCGTGATCCCTGGCGCTCATGGGCGGAAAGACGACCTTGGCCACGGCACTCGGATCGACACCGGCTTTCTCGATCACCTGACGGACGGCCTGAGGGATGAACTTGGTGTACCCTTCTTCCCTGATCCATCGCTCTTCCCAGGGGCGAACGAACCGCTCGCCGCTGATCCGCCGCAGGTCTGCAAAATCAAAGGAGAGAGAATAGGCTCCCTCGAAGGAGGCCACGACCTTGTCACGGCCCACCACAAAAGCCGCGGCTGCATCTCCGAACAGGCTCTCGTTGGTGCCTCCGGCCTTGCCCAAACGGCAGTCCGAGGCGCAGACCAGGGCCGAACCGTCGTCCTCGCTGCTCAAGGCCGAAGTCAGGGCCGTCACCCCGCACTTGACCTCTGCGCCGAATTCGGCGCTCATGCATTCCGGCGATAGATTCAAGGCGGCCAGCGCAATGCCTCCATTGCTCCTTTCCTGGTAAGGCAGGGTGGTGGAAGCCAGGTAGAGGGCGCTGATCCCGGACCTGTCCATGTCCGACAAACAACTCTGCCCTGCGGCCACGGCCATGGTCAGGCTGTCCTCGTCATGGTTCGCGACCGCCTTCTCGCCGCTCTTCAAGGCGGCCAACCCTGGATTGAACCAGCCCATGGCCTTCATGATCGTCTCCCGTTTGATCCGGTAATAAGGCAGGCTGACTCCGTAAGCTGTAATTCCTTTCACAGTCTTCACCCCTCCTTTTCTGCTTCCGCCGTTTCGTAGGCCGGTTCGGCCGATGAACCTTGTCCTGCTTTTGTCTCGCGGCAACTGCAGCGAGTGATAAAATCCACGATGTCCTTGAGGAAGGACCCTGGGCCGAAAACCCCGGCGATGCCCTTTTTCATTAAGATCGGGACATCCTCCCGGGGAATGGTGCCGCCCAGCACCACGGGCGTGTCGGTCAGGCCGTTGCTGCGCAGGCCTTCCACCACCATGGGGGCCAGGATCATGTGATTCCCGGAAAGGGTGCTGAGTCCGACCACGTCCGGGTCCTCCTGGATCGCGGACTGCACGACGGCCTCGGGCATTTGATTGCCCAGGTAAATCACTTCCATGCCCGCCTCACGCAAGGCCCGGGCCACGACCACGCTGCCCCGCCAGTGTGCATCCAGCCCCAGCCGAGCGATCATCACTCTGATCCTTGAGTTCATACCATCCCGTTGTCTTAAAACAGAGGGGGATTCCAGGTTCCGTAAAAACCCTTGATGGTGCGGGTGACCTCCCCTTCGCTCACCCGGGCTCCAACCGCTTCGACCATCACGTCCATGAGATTGCCGCCGCGCTCGCAGCAGCGCTTGATCTCGTCAAGGGCGTTTTGAACCTCTCCCGCGTCTCGCTCGGCCCGGACGCGCTTCAGTTTTGCGCTCTGCAAAGCCAGCGTCTCCGGAATGGCGAAGATTTCCGCCTTGTACGGCTCTTCGCTCACACGGTGGCAGTTGATCCCGACCACGGGGATTTCGCCGCTTTCTACGCCTTTCTGATACGCGTAGGCCGAATCGGAAATGGCCCGATGGATCCAGCCGTCCTCCACAGCCTTAACGATTCCCCCCATGGAGTCTATCTCGTCGAGCAATCCGGTGATGCGCTCCTCCATTTCATGGGTCAGGTTTTCCACGAAAAAGGACCCGGCCAGAGGATCGGCCGTGTGCGTGATCCTGGTTTCCAGTTGAAGGATCTGCTGGGTTCGAAGGGCGGTCAGCGAAGACAGCTCCGTGGGGTTGCAAAGGGCTTCGTCGAAACCGTCTACATGGACGGATTGGGCCCCCCCGAGCGCTGCGGACATGGCGTGAAAGGCGGACCGCGAGATGTTGTTGAGCGGCTGTTGAGCGGTTAAGGCTGCGCCGGCTGTCTGCACGTGAAAGCGCAGGGCCAGGGATCGGGGATTTTCCGGCTTGAACCGGTCCCGGATCAACCTCGACCAAAGCCTCCGGGCTGCCCGGTATTTGCATATCTCTTCGAAAAAATCGTTGTGGGCGGAAAAGAAGAAGCTGAGCCGCGGGGCAAAATCGTCGATCTTCAGACCCCGGCTCAGCACCTCCTCGATGCATGCCAGGGCATTAGCCATCACAAAGGCGATTTCCTGAAACGCATTGCACCCGGCTTCACGGTAGTTGTACCCGGCAAAGCTGACAGGGTTCCACCGTTTTGCGTTGCGGGCGCAGAATTCGACGGCGTCACAGCACAGCTTGAAGGCAACCCGCGGCGGCAAGACACCCGGCGCGATCGACACGGCGGTCTCCATCAGGAAATCATTCTGGCTGGTCCCGGACAAACGGCTCAGCGGAATGCCCCGCGCCCGGGCATTGGCGAAGAACATGGATTGGACCGAGATGTTGCAGATGGGCTGGCAGGTCACCAGGGACGTGGTGATCCGGTCGATGGGGATGCCGGCAAAAAGGGCGTCCATGTCCTCGACGGTGTCAATGGCAACCCCGCCCCGACCGGCGTCGGCACAGGCTTCGGGGTCATTGGAATCGTACCCTCGCAGGGTGGGGTAGTCGAAAACCCCGTTGATTCCCCCTGCGCCGGCCTCGAGCAGGAAACGGTAGCGCTTGTTGGTCTCTTCCGGCGGGCCGTAGCCGGCCAGTTGCCTTTGGGTCCAGAGACGGCCGCGATACATGGTCGGATGCACGCCCCGGACAAAAGGCTCTTCACCGGGAAACCCCAGATCTTTCAGATAGTCGAGGCTCGGGGTCGAGGCCGGGGTGTAGAGGGGCAAAACCTTGAGGCCGGAGAGGGTGGTGAAGCTCTCCAGCCGCTCCCGTTCCCTGCCATAGGCCTGCTGCCAGGCCTTGGCCCTCTCTTCGATTTCGGCCAGGGCATTGGTTCTGTAAAGACCCTTGCTTTGATCATCGGACATGGGGCCCCCCTAAGTTCTCCCCCTCGTCGGGAAGACTCTCCTCAAGGTAGGCCACAATGTCCCTGGTGTCTGTACCGGGAGTGAAGATCCGGCCCACCCCCATGGCTTCCAGGGGCTCCCGGTCCTTCTTGGGGATCGTACCGCCGCCGAAAACCAGGATGTCGCCGGCGCCTTTTTCCTTGAGCAACGCCATGACCCGGCCGAAGATGGTGTTGTGCGCTCCCGAGAGAATACTAAGCCCCACGGCATCGACGTCCTCGTCAATGGCTGTGTTGACGATCTGCTCCGGGGTCTGGTGAAGCCCGGAATAGATGACTTCCATCCCGGCGTTGCTCAAAGCCCGGGCCACCACCTTGGCCCCCCGGTCATGGCCGTCCAGACCGGGTTTGGCGATCAGAATCCGCAGTGTTTTTCTTGGGCCCATAGGATCGCTCTTTCCTCGCTCAGAAAATGGCCTGCTCGCGATAGACGCCGAAGACGTCGCGCATGTGGCCGATGGCCTCCCCAAGGGTCATCCCGGCCCGAACAGCCGATACCAGCGTGGGCATCACGTTGTCCCTTCCGCTGCAGACCGCCCGGAGTTCTTCGCCCTTTGCTCTCAGCCGATCGGCGTCCCTGTCCTCCTTGTACTTCTTCAGCGCCGCCACCTTGTCCTTTTCGAACTGCGGGGCGACTTCGCGCAGTTGAATCTCGCTCTCTTCACGATCAGCGTACCTGTTCAGGCCCACGACGATGCGTTCCCCCTTTTCCAGGGACCGCTGGTACTGAAAAGCGGATTCAGCGATTTCGCGCTGGAAATACCCTTGTTCAATGCCGGCGATGACCCCGCCCATGTCGGCGATGGTCTGAAAATACTTTTCACAGGCCTCTGCCATTTGTCCGGTGAGAGCCTCGACATAATAGGATCCGGCCAGCGGGTCGATGGTTGAAGCCGCCCCGCTTTCATGCAGGATGATCTGCTGGGTGCGCAGAGCCACGCGCTCCGACTGCGGGGTGGGAATGCTGAGTGCTTCGTCATACGCGTTGGTATGAAGCGACTGGGTGCCTGCCATGACCGCTGACAGCGCCTGGATGGTGGTCCGGACGATGTTGTTTTCCATCTGCTGGGCGGTCAGCGAAGACCCCGACGTCTGGGTATGGACCCTGAAACGCCAGCTTGCCGGATCCTCGGCCCCGAATTTTTCCTTCATGGTCCGGGCCCAGATTCGCCGGGCGGCCCGAAACTTGGCGACGTTCTCGAACAAGTCGTTGTGGGCCTTGAAAAAAAACGACAGCCGCGGCGCGAAGTCGTCCACGGACATGCCGGCCTTGATCCCCTCCTCCACATAGGTGAACCCGTTGGCCAGGGTGAAGGCCAGTTCCTGCAGCGGTGAGGCGCCGGCCGAGGCCAGGTGGTAACCGCTGATGCTGATGGGATTGAACCTGGGCAGGTTCTTCATGCAAAAAGCGATCGTATCCATGATCAGCCTGATGGAGGGCCGGGGAGGGAAGTAATAAGACTTCTGGGCCTGATACTCCTTGAGCGCGTCGTTCTGCATGGTGCCGGTCAGACGTTCCCAGGGCACCCCCCGTTCTCCGGCTACGGCGCAAAACATGGCCAGGATGACCGCAGACTGGCTGTTGGACACAAAGTTGATGCTGATCTTTTCCAGGTCGATCCCTGCGAGCAGCTCGCGCATGTCCTGGACGGTGTCGATCGCGACGCCCCCGCAGCGGCCCACTTCGCCCTCGGCCAAAGGATCATCCGAATCCCGGCCCATGATGGTGGGCATATCCAGGCAGATGCTGATTCCGTTTGCGCCCATGTCCACGAGCTGGCGGATGCGCTTGTTGGCTTCGCCCGGCGGTCCGAGGGACCCGAGCTGCCGGATGGTCCAGGGGCGGCCCCGGTACATGGTCGGATGGACTCCCCGGACATAGGGATACTCGCCGGGGAGGCCCACGTCTCTTTCAACATCGATGCCTTTGACGTCCTCCGGCCCGTAAAGAGGCTTGATCTCCAAACCGGACACGTTCTTCACCGGCACGGCCCCGGTGGAGGCTTCACGGTTGGTTTGTGCAGGCGGTTCATGAGGCATGGGGATTGTTCGCTCCGATTCTCACACTCTCAGAAACGTGGACAGGACTTCTTTCACCACGGAATAGGGATCGCTTTTTCCGGCCCGGATGGCTTCGATGTATTCCCTCTTTTTCCCTGTCCCCTTGATTCCCTCAAAAACCACCTTCTCGACCTCGTCCTTGAACACCAGACCGAGTTCCTGTTCGATGCGCTTGTTTCGAACCTCGTCGATCTTGCGGGTTTCGTGGAGGTAGGCCTGATGATCCATGACGGCCTGAACCAAATCGTCCACACCGCGAAGATCCGTGGACTTGGAGGCAAAGGCGATGGTCGGCACCACCCGGGGAATCCAGCCTTGCTTCTTGTCCATCCCATAATGGATGATCGTTTCAAGGCTGCTCTGGCAGAGGTTGGCCTTGTCCAGGTCCGCTTTGTTGAGCACGATGATGTCCGCGATTTCCATGATGCCCGCCTTCATGGCCTGGATGTCGTCGCCCATGCCCGGAGTCAGGATGAGCAGACACGTCTGAGCCAGGTGGATGATGTCGATTTCATCCTGGCCGGCACCCAGGGTTTCGATGATGATGACGTCGTTGCCCATGGCTTCCATGACGCGGACCACATCCGTGGTTCCCCGGGCCAGTCCGCCGAGGTAGCCCCGCGAGGCCATGGACCGGATAAAAACGCCCTCATCCGTGGCATGGCTCTGGAACCTGATCCGGTCGCCCAGCAAGGCCCCGCCCGAAAAAGGGCTGCTGGGATCCACGGCCACGACCCCCACTGTCTTGTCCATGGCCCGAAAGCGGCCGATCAGGTGGTCGATCAGCGTGGACTTGCCGCTTCCTCCCGATCCGGTCAGACCGAGAATCATGGACCGGCCGGTGTGGGGGAAGATCTTCTTCATCATGTCGTTGGCCTGATCGGACTGATCTTCGATGATGGTAATGAGGCGAGCCGCGGCCCGGCGGTCACCGCTCAGGAGCTTTTCCACCAGCTCTTCGGGGTTTGCGCTCTTTCTTCGGCTCATTCGGCGCCCTTCTTGCCCACGTGGTTCACGATGTA
>Ga0209163_1000210_pt1 | contig 140429 bp, 117 predicted proteins | sample MTBAKSrepl2MetaG_FD_187457 | JGI IMG/M metagenome (GOLD analysis project Ga0209163, IMG submission 187457) | Enrichment culture microbial communities om Arthur Kill intertidal strait, New Jersey, USA, that are MTBE-degrading - MTBE-AKS2 (Arthur... | ecosystem: Environmental > Aquatic > Marine...
CAAGCCGTTCGGATTCCCTGGGGACAAGACTGGATTCCCGCCTGCGCGGGAATGACGGTTCAAACGCCAGGGGAGCGAAACAGGTTACTCCGGCGCAAACGAGGGGCCGAAATTCCGGTGAATCTGCCCGCGTACTCGTTTTTGCTTCACGGCGGCCACATAACCCCAGGGGATATAAAAATTCCCAAACTGACCCACTACCCATACTTGCATAATTTTGACTTTCGGAAAACCAGATCTGTTTGGATCTTAGCCCAGCAGCGGCGCCTTAATCCTTGGCCCTGTCACATTTGCGTTTAGCAAATTCGCCCTCCCACGCAAAAGCCGTGACTGATTTCAACTGAGTCAAAAATGATTTTAAGCATGTTACCACTTACATTCCCTACCAAGTCAATGGAAAAATAATAGTTGTTCCAAGCTACGGGGAGCTTCAATTCTGATTCTGGCTTAAAACATGCCAGAATGACGTTGCTGGGGTTTCCAGGTTCCGTAAACCGTTGCCCTGGAAGGATGGAATCCAGGATCGAGCTTCTTGGCGCGTTCCCTTTTCAGGGCCTTGAATCGGGATTGAAATCAAGAGGAGCGGAGGAGGATAACTGGACGAATATACAAAAATATCTTGAGAATTGCCATTCAATTTCGACAAAGAGATTAAGCCCAAAGGGAGGTTTTAAGACCAGTTATAGTATTGTGTCCCATAAATTCCTTACATTAGATCAGCCACTTCCCGTCACCCAGAGCGGAGTGAATCAATCCCATATCTATAGGAAATTAAACGAGATTGCCACGGCGTCACGCTTTCGTCCACTTTTAGTGAACTCACGCGTGACTCCTCGCAACGACGAAACGGGGCTTTCTTTTTGTAAGGAACTTCCGGGACGGGATGCTGGTTAACTCTATTGAAGTTCAACAGCCGGGTCAATACAGCAAGAGTATGATTTTTTTGGAAAATCTTCCAGCACTCCAAGGCCGAACCTTTGGGCGGGTCACTCTGGCCTGCAGACCACCGTCGCCAGAGCCCCTCCGAGGGGTACTCCCTGGAGGAACTGCGATGATTCCTGTCGCACCTCCTGCTGTGACCTTCTCGCCAGCTCCCTTATCAATCCGTTTTCAGCCGGATTTGGCTTCCTATAAGCGTGGCCCGGTTTTTGTCTCCAAAACCCGGACGGCCTGCCCTGCGGTCTGACGTTTGTCTTGCCAAGGCCCGGGCGGATGTGTATAATCGAGGCACGTTGCAAGGCCTTTTCCGCCTGTTTTCAAAGTGTTTTTCGCGTCGATTCAACATGGCCCCATCTTTTGGCGCGCGGTGAAGCAAGGCCTTTCGCATCGGGCTGGTCACAAATAAAAAGCCGATGGCCATACCAAAGCTTGAAAGGAGCTTGCCATGAAAATCTTGCGGGTGAACATGAGCGACCTTAAGGCGCGTTTCGAGGACCTTCCCTCGGAATGGCAGATCCTGGGCGGCCGCGGCCTGTCCGCGCAGATTCTGACCCGGGAAGTCAAACCGACCATCGATCCCTTGGGACCGGAGGCCAAGCTCGTCATCGCCGGCGGACCTGTGGCCGGGACTTTGGCTCCCTCCTGCGGCCGGATTTCCGTGGGCGGCAAAAGCCCGCTCACCTCGGGCATCAAGGAAGCCAACGCCGGCGGACCGGCGGCTCAAAAGCTGGACCGGCTGGGTATCCGGGCCATCATCGTCGAAGGCCAGGCCAAGCCCGGCGCCTTACACCTCTTGAAGATCGACAAGGGCGGCGCGCGGTTCGAGAGCGCGGACGCCTACAAAGGCATGAAGAACTACGACCTAGCCGCCAAGATGCGGGAGAAGTTCGGCGACAAGATCGGCATGATCTCCATCGGCCCGGCGGGCGAACGTCTGTCCACCGCGGCCGCGGTGACCTTCACCGACAAGGACGGCGACTGCTCCCGGCACGCCGGCCGGGGCGGTCTGGGCGCGGTCATGGGTTCCAAGGGGCTCAAGGCCATTGTCATCGACGAGTCCGGCGCCCCGCAGATCGAGCTGGCCGACCGGGAAACCTTCCGCGAGACGCTGCGCAACTGGACCGAGGTGATCAAGGCCGACCCCATGCTGAAGAACACCAGCAAGTACGGGACGCCCGGGGTCATCATCCCCCTGCGCAGCATGGGCAGCATGCCCTCCCGCAACTATTCCGCCGAACCCACGCCGGGCTTCGAGGCGCTTGCCGGTCAGAACCTGGAAAAGATCGATGAGGAACGCGGGGGCCGCATGGACGGCTGCATGCCCGGCTGCCTGGTCCGCTGCTCCGTGGTCTATATGGACAAGGCGGGCAAGCACCTGACCTCCAGCTACGAATACGAAACCCTGGCCCTGATGGGCACCAACCTGGGCATCACCGACCCGGACGTGGTGGCCCAGTTCGACCGCATCGCCGACGACCTGGGCCTGGACACCATCGATTTGGGCAGCGCCATGGGCGTGGCCGCCAGCGCGGGCAAGATGGAGTTCGGCAACGTGGAATCCGCCTTCGCCCTGCTGGACGAAGTGGAAAAGGGCACCGAGCTGGGCAAGGCCCTGGCCGCCGGCGTGGTGGCCACGGCCAAGCTCCTGGGCGTGACCCGGGTGCCGGCCTTCCGGGGCCAGGCCATCCCGGCCCACGATCCCCGGGTGACCAAGGCCACGGGCGTGACCTACCACACCAGCCCCATGGGCGCGGACCACACGGCCGGCGTGGTTTACGAGAAGCCCATGGACAAGGAAGGCCAGGTCAACCGTTCGCTCATGGCCCAGATTTTCAACGCCATGATCGACTCCCTGGGCTACTGCAACCTGGCCGCGCCCGGAAACCGGATGGTCCTGACCACGTTCCTCAAGGACCTCATCAACGCCCGCTACGGGCTGAAACTAACCGAGGAGAACCTGGTTCAGATCGGTCGCGACGCGCTCCGGGCCGAACTGGAATTCAACAAGACCAGCGGCTTCCTCACGGCCCACGACAAGTCCCCCGGCTTCATTTACTCCGAGGCTTCGGCGCCCACGGGCAGCGTCTTTGACGTGGACCAGGACGAGATCGCCGGCATCTGGGACAAGCTGGATTCCACCAGCATCACCCCGACCGGCGTGCCGGGTTGATCTTCCAGGTGTAGGGCGCGTGTTTCGTCGGCCGGGACGGGGTTTTTCTCCATGCCCGGCCGATGTCGTTTAAGCAAGACAAGTGCGAACGTGCGTGGTGCGCGAGTGCGGGAAGAGATTGAACCACGAAAGACACGAAAGACACGAACGAAAAGAAAGCGTGTGCGGCTGCGCGGTGCGTGGTGGAGGCAAGCCGGGTGGAGGGCATGACTAGGGAAGGAAGAGCATTAAGACCTGGACCCCGGCTTTCGCCGGGGTGACGGGCTACCACTTTCCCGGCCCCAAATCGTCATTCCCGCATGGTTCAAGCGGGAATCCAGGATGGATCATTTTCCTTACCAAGCAGCGGACGACGCGACGACCCCATGTAGGGGCGACGCATGCGTCGCCCGCCTGGTGGCTCGGACGACCCGGTTGACTTTTCAAAAGAAAAGTCAACTGACCGGGTCCGCCGTAGGCGGACAAGAGGCTCTTGGACTCGGGATTGGATTTGGTATAGAATGTGAGAAAATTCCATTAGGGGCATTCTTGTTTGGAGGCTGCATGGTGGAAGCCGGCTTCCCTGCCATCCTCTGGCGAAAGCATATGAAAATGTCATTACGCAGATCTTATTCATTTGTCCCAATAATCGTTGTTCTGTTTCTCTGCATTACTTTGCTGAGTGGTTGCTCTTATTGGACAAACAAGAGAAGACAGGAAAGCACAAAGAAGCTTACGGAATTTTCTGATTGGATCATTACCCGAGGCATTGGTGAGTATTACAGGACGAACGATTTCAATACAATATACAATTATATTCGCGCGCGGGATGGCTGGTTCGGGTATCAAGGAGTGGTGAGCCATGATTACTCGTATCTTGCCAAAGTATCGATACTCTATTTATCATATAATGCTGGCTTAACATGTTGGCAGCGTATCAACTATCACAATATGATTTATGAATACTGGACAATCGGTTATACTTCTAAGTTGCCATATAATTTTTTCATGCGGTTCGTAATTGTCAAAGCTGAGGCATTAACCATGGATCGAGAGATCATTTATGAAACAAGAGAATTTTTTAAGGAATATAAAATAGACGATAATATTACGATAGGATTTCCCATAAACAATCCAAATTTTGTTTATGACCTGCGACCATGGCTTTACCCAGATTCATTCAAGGGGACTGAATTGGAAGGGATTAGCGAATATGATGCTATTAGAAAATTGAAGCGATCCTTAAGAGAGTCAAAGGAATCGCAGTAGGCGGACAAGAGGCTCTTGGCTCGGGGTTGGATTTGACGCAAGATAGGGGAAACCCTTGAGGGGGCCTTTCCTTGTTCGGAGATTGGAGGATGGAAGCCAGCTTTTCCATATTACCCTCTTGCGGCTTCGCCGCCCGGACGTTGTCCGGGCCACCCTGTGGCCATGACACCGAGGTAAAGGAGTGAAAGTGCGCCGTGCGTGGTGCGATGTAGAGGGACGGCCGTTGGTCTAAACCGCGCGGGATGAATTTTGCGTAGCAAAATCCATCCCGCGCTGCTACAGTTTTTTGGAAGGGGTAGGGGGAACCTTTTTCGCGACCGGGCCAAACTTCGGCTTCCGGCCGAAATCCTTGTCGGGCTTCGGCTCGAAGTCCTCGAAATAGACTTGCTATTCCTGCGGCTTCGATCCTCGCCCTCCTCGATTTCGTCTCGGCATCCTGTGTTTGGCCTTGGCCTCGACGCCAAAAAAGGTTCCCCCGGATTCACGCCAAAACATCAAGGAGACACACATGAAGCTTTTACGCGTGAACATGAGCGATCTGACCACGGTTTTCGAGGACCTGCCCGAGGCGTGGCGGATTCTGGGCGGGCGGGGGCTTTCGGCCAAGATTCTCAGCGCCGAGATGAATCCGGCCGGAGACCCGCTCGGCCCGGAGGCCCGGTTCGTCGTGGCCGGAGGCCCGCTGGCCGGGACCCTGGCCCCGTCGTTTGGCCGGGTGTCGGTCGGAGCCAAGAGCCCGCTCACGGGCGGGATCAAGGAGACGAACGTGGGCGGTCCGGCCGCGCAGAAGCTGGATCGGCTGGGCGTCCGGGCCATCGTGGTCCAGGGCGCGCCGGCTGATGGCGGTCTGTATCTGCTGCGCCTGGACAAGGATGGGGCCCGGTTGGAAACCGCCGAGGCCTACAAGGGTATGAAGAATTACGCCCTGACCGAAGCGCTCTATAAGACCGCGGACAAGAACGCGACCATCCTGTCCATCGGGCCGGCCGGCGAGCGGCTGTCCAAAGGTTCCAGCGTGGCCTCGACCGACATGGACGGCCACCCCAGCCGGCACGCCGGGCGCGGCGGCCTGGGCGCGGTCATGGCCTCCAAAGGCCTCAAGGCCATCGTCATTGACGACCGCGGAGCTCCGGCCATCGAATACGCCGACCGGGAGGCCTTCCGGGCCGCGCTCAAGGGTTGGGCCGAGGTGGTGGCCGCTGACCCGCGTCTCCAGAGCCTGGGCAAGTACGGCACCACGGCCGGTATCCTGGCCATGCGCAAGATGGGCAGCGCGCCGTCCAAGAACTACAGCAGCGAACAGACCGAGGGGTACAAGAACCTGAGCGGTCCGGCGTTCGACGAGACCAACCGGGCCCGGGGCGGGGGCATCAAGGGCTGCATGCCCGGCTGCCTGGTGCGGTGCTCGGTGACCTACAACGACAAGGAAGGCCGGCACCTGACCTCGGCCCTGGAGTACGAGACCATCGCCCTGCTGGGCACCAACCTGGGCATGTCCGACCCGGACGCCGTGGCCCTCTTCGACCGCATCGCTGACGACCTGGGCCTGGACACCATCGAGCTGGGCAGCGCCCTGGGCGTGGCCGCCAGCGCGGGCAAGATGACCTTTGGTGACGTGGCCTCGGCTTTGGCCTTGCTGGACGAAGTGGAAAAAGGCACCGAGTTCGGCCGGATTCTGGCAGACGGCGTGGTGGCCACGGCCAAGGCCTTGGGCGTCACCCGCATTCCGGCGTTCAAGGGTCAGGCCATCCCGGCCCACGATCCTCGGGCCACCAAAGGCACGGGCGTCACCTACCACACCAGCCCCATGGGCGCGGACCACACGGCCGGCGTGTCCTATGAGGAGCCGTTGTCCAAGGAGGGTCAGGTGAAGCGGTCCAGGCAGCTTCAGGTCTGGATCGCGGCCATCGATTCGCTGGGGTACTGCCTCCTGGCTCAGCCCGGCGACCGCAAGGCCCTGCGCGGATTCATCGTGGACCTGATGCGGGCCCGGTTCGGGATCGCCTTCGAGGACAAGGACATCTTTCGGATCGGCACGGACACGATTCGGGACGAGTTGGCCTTCAACCAGGAGACCGACTTTCACACGGCCAACGAACCCGACCCCGCGTTCCTGCGCACCGAACCCCTGGCCCCGGCCGGGCACGTCTTTGACGTGGACCCCGAGGAGATCGCGACCATCTGGGCGGACCTGGCCGAATAACGGCTGCTGATCGGCCGTCAAACTGCCGTTTGCATGCTTTTTTAAGGCGCCTTGAGCACACCGGCGGCGATCGGGGGTCTGAGATTGGGGGGAGGCTTGGTAACCGCGGGGCTTGTTGGGGTATTTTGGAAAGAATCATTTTCCCCGGAAGCTGGCCCAAGATTTGCACAGCGTGTTTTCAGAATTGTGAATAACTTATGAAGGATTGCCGGAGCGAGGGAAAAACGCGGTCATTTCCAGCCCTTAGTTGCAACATGTTAAAATAATTCAAAATTTTTTCAAGGCCTGAAACAAAGCCGGGGAGGTTGCCTCGGCTTTTTGCTCGAAAATACATAAAAATCAAGGCGTGATGCACAGATTGCCAACAGTTGTATCTACACAAACCGGGCCGATCCTTCCGATCTTGCTTGACCGGCTTGGGGTTCTTTTGTAAGGATGACGCACCGGCCGGAAACGCACCGGTGGATCGGAGAAGGAGACATGCTGCATCTCTGCGCGCGGGCCAAGTCGGTCGAGGACGGCCGGACCGTAATTGGTCAAGGATTCAAGTGCTTGGAGATCACCCTGCCTTGCCCGGGCGGGCCGGAGGAGGAGCAGGGTTGGGCGGCTTTGAAGCGGGAGCAGGGCGTGACCTATTTGGCCCATGGACCCGAGGAGGGCAACCCCAAGGATCTCAACCACTTGGAGCAGGAATACCTGCCCAGGGTCCGGGCGGCGATCGAGGCCTGCGCCCGTCTGTCGGTCCATGTCCTGACTCTCCACCTCTGGCTGGAACCCCGCTATCTCCCAGCTGAGGTAATTCAAAGTAAGATCGGTTACTTGGAGAAGATGGTGGGCTGGGGGCAAGCCGAGGGCGTGGGCGTGCATCTGGAAAACCTGAGCGAGGACCACGCCGCCCTGGCCGCGGCGCTCGACCGCATCCCGGACCTCCAGCTGACCCTGGACGTGGGCCACGCCATGCTGTTGCACGAGAGCAGCACCGCGCCCGGGATCGTTCGTGAATTTTTTAATCGTATCGGTCACTTGCATCTGCACGACAACCGGGGCGGATCCAGCCCCCGGGACGACTTGCACCTGGTGCCGGGCGAGGGCCTGGTGCCGTTCGAGGAGGTGTTTCACCTGCTCAAGGAGCGCGGCTACGATCGCACGGCCACGTTGGAACTGAAGCCCTCGGAGATGGATCGGGGCAGGGCCTTCATCCTGAAGACATGGGAGACTTGTTGATACTTTGAGTGGGAGGCATTCATAACTTCATAGGGAAAGGAGAGGGATCATGGGACTTTTGGATGGGAAGGTCGCGATTGTAACCGGAGCCGGGCGGGGCATCGGTCGCTCCGAGGCCCTGGCCTTGGCCGCGGAAGGGGCCAAGGTGGTGATCAACGATTTGGGCGGCGCCTTGGACGGTACGGGGGCCCAGGCCATGGTGGCCGATGAGGTGGTGGGGGAAATCCAGGACAAGGGCGGCACGGCCGCGGCTGATTACTCGGACATCGGCACCCTGGACGGGGCCGACACCCTTCTTTGGACCGCCGTGCGCAAGTTCGGCCGGGTGGACATCCTGGTCAACAACGCGGGCATCGTCCGGGACCGGACCCTTTTGAACATGGGCGAGGCCGATTGGGACAAGGTGTTGAATGTACATGCCAAAGGGACCTTCCTTTGCGCCCGTGCCGCGGCCCGGATCATGAAGACCCAGGGCGGCGGCGTCATTATCAACACCACCTCCATGTCCGGCCTGGTGGGCAACTTCGGTCAGATCAACTACGGCCTGGCCAAGGCCGGCATCTATGCCTTCACCAAGATCGCGGCCATGGAACTGGCCCGCTACGGCATCCGCGTGCACGCGGTCAGCCCCAACGCCTATACGCGCATGACCGCCGACCTGCCCGGCTTCAAGAACGTGACCGAGGACATGCTCTCCCCGGACGCCATGTCGCCGGTGGTCGTCTTCCTGGCTTCGGACCTGGCCAAAAATCTGAACGGCCGCGTTATCGGCAGCCACGGCGGCACGGGCGGCAGCCGGGTCTATGAGTTCAAGATGGACGTATCCAAAGGGTTCGCCAAGATGGACGGCCTGCCCACGGTCGAGGAAATCGCCGACCACATCGACGAGGTTCTTTTGGGGCAGCCGGACCTGACCTTCCTGTCGGTCATGAACCCTGAGTCCTGAGTTGGACCGGAATTTGGCAAACAAAGGCGGCGCCGAGACCTCCGGCCCGGACCTGTTCCAGGACGTGGTCTCCTATGCCCTGCTGGGTGACCACCGCACGGCCACGCCCGCGGACCGGGCGACCTCGGCCTGGATCGGCCGCCGCCTGGAACAGGCCGGCCTCGACGTCTTCTTTTTTCCCTGGCGGCTGCGGCAGTTTTTTGTCGAACGCGCCGAACTGGTGGTGGAGGCCCGGGCGCGGGAATGCCTGCCCCTGTGGTTTCCCCGGCCTACCGGGCCGGAGCCGGTGCGGGCGCCGCTGGTTTTTGTCCGGGAGGAAAAGGATTTTTCCAAGGCCGAAGACCGGGTGGCCCTGGTCAAATTCAATGACCGCGTGGTCCGTCCGGATAGCGATCACGGCCCCCTGATCGCTGGCCTGGCCGAGCATGGGGCCCGGGCCGTGGTCGGTTTCAACGCCAGCTTTTCCGGCGAAATCATGGCCAACAACGTGGCTGCGCCCTTTAGCCAGACGCCCTGGCCCGTGCCCGTGGTGCAGGTCGGGGCGCAGGAAAGGCTCAGCCTGATCGAGGCCGCCGGCCGGGGGGCCGAGGCATCGGTGCTGGTTACGGGCCGGGACGAACCGGACGTCGAGGCCGCGAACGTGGTGGGGCGTCTTTCCCGCGGACCCTCTTATATCGTGGTCTCGACGCCTCAAAGCGGCTGGTTTCGCTGCGCGGGCGAGCGAGGCTCGGGCGTGGCCCTGTTTTTGGCCCTGGCCCGCTTCGCCGCCTTGCTGCCTTCCTCGGGTCCGAGCTGGCTCTTTCTCTCCAATTCCGGCCACGAACTGGACAACATGGGCATGCACCGTCTCCTGGACAGCGGCCAGGTCCCCGCGCCCGGGGACGTGCTCTGCTGGCTGCATTTGGGCGCGTCCATCGCGGTCCATGGCTGGCGGCACAACGGCCGGTTCCTGGAAAAAAGCGGCCCGTCCACGGCCACGAACCTGGTGACCGTGCCCGCGTTTTTACCCCTGCTCGAACGCAGTTTCGAGGACGTGCCCATTATCACGCCCCGCACCGGCGAGGCGGCCGGGGAATTGGGCGGGGTGATGGCCGAGGGTTACCGGGCCTTTGGTTTCTTCGGCGGCCATTACTTTTTCCACGGACCGTCGGACGGGCCGGAGTCCACCGGGCCCGAGCTTTTGGAGCCGGTCGGCCGGGCGCTGGTCCGGACCTTGACCCAGGTCCTCCGCGAGGCCGGGAAAGGCTCGCGGACCCCCTCGGAATAAAAATTTACAAAGGAACGGTCCGTTGTGCCATGGCCGGGAGCCAGGCCAAGGCGTAACTCCCGGCTATAACGCTTTCGTGGCGTTTTTTTTATAGCCACGTCCCAGCCAGCGGCGTTGCGCCGGTCGTGTTTGGCCGCTCATCCGGCCGCGGCCTATTCGAGCACGGCGGTGACGCCGTTGACCGCGCGCAGGATGTCGGCCCGGGAGATGATGCCGGCCAGGCGGTCTTCTTCCAGCACGGGAATCCGGCCGATGTCGTGGGAGGAGATGATTTTCTTGGCCGTGATCAGCGGGACGTCCGGCTCGATGGTCACCACCTTGTGGCTCATGAAACCCGAGGTGGGCACGTGCAGGAGGTTCTGGACCCGGGCCTTTTCCACGTCCCTTAGGGAGATCACGCCCACGAGCTGTCCGGTGTCGTTCAGCACCGGCGCCCCGTGGATATTGCAGGCGATCAGCCGTTCCGCGGTCTGGTGAAGCGGCAAATCGGCCGGGATGGTGATCACCTCGCGGCTCATCACGTCCTTCACCTTGGTCGTGGGCAGCGGCGCCTCGGTGAGGAGGGTCAGCAGGGTGTCGGCCACGGCCTCGGCGTTCTTGGCCCTGGGGATAAAGGCCGCGGCCGCGCCCGAGTGTCCGCCGCCTTCGAAGAGCGCGGCCATCTCCCCGGCGTTGATCTCCGGCACCACGGATTGAATGATGATCTGCACCCCTGACTTGCCCCGAGTGGAAAAGACGCCCAGGATGGCGTCCGCGCCCACCATGTCGCTGACGTTGGACAGAAGCACGGACAGCCCCTGGATCGGGGCCTCCACCTCCTGCCGGATCAACACCACCTTGTACCCCTCGATGTTCATCTCTTCCAACGAGGCCAGCATGTCCCGCAGCAGAAATCGTTGGGCCGGGTCGAAGTAGGGCCGCAGGTAATAGTTGACCGTCTGGAGATCCGCGCCTCGCCTGAGAAGTTCGCCCACGGCCAGCGCGTCCTCGGCCGTGGTGCCGGGATAGGTCAGGTTGCCGGTGTCGGCGTAGATGCCCAGCATGACGATGGTGGCTTCCTCTGGCGTGAGCGGGATGTCCTTTGCCTGGACATCGAGGAAAAGCCCGGTGGCGTTGGCCCCGTATTCGTATTGATGAATCTTTCCCTGGGTTAGATCGTCCGACGTGGGCGGGTGGTGGTCGAAAATGAGAAGCCGGCGTCCGGCCATCTCCAGGTAGGGTACGAACTCCTTGAGCATGACCGTTTTCTTGGTGTCAACCACGATGACCCGGTTGATGGCCGGATGCTTGAGCCGGTTCAGGAAGCGCACGTTCTTGAAATCGGCCACGTCCCGGTAGAGGGACTGCACTTCCCGCAGCTTGTACACGGTGGTGCTGGGCAGGACCGGGGTCGCCTCGGGAAAGAGTTTGCCGGCCAGCAGCATGGAGGCGAAGGCGTCGAAATCGGCCCGCGTGTGGGTGATGATCAGTTCCATGAAGACTCCCGCGCCCGAGGGCCGCGCCTTCCGTTGGTTGGGGATGCCGTTTTGTCCGGTTTCACCAGAGGGCCTGAATGAAACATCCGCCGCCGCCGCCGCCTCCACCTCCGCTCGAACTGACCTTGTCGGACGGGTCCACCGTGCCCGTGCCATAGACCCGCAAGACCCAGGAAGTAAAGGTCCCGGTGTAGGTCGCCCGTCGATCCCGGACTTGAAGGGTCCAGGCTCCCTGGGAGGATTCCCCGAAGCAGCGCACCGTGCCGAAACGCCAGCCGTCGTATTGCCCGAACGCGAGGGGCGATACAACGCTGTCGTGCATTTCGGCCAGGACGCTTTCCGTGCCGGCCGGCGAGACAAGCACGATCTCGAGGTCCCCCCAGCGTTGGTGGGCCGGCGCGGAAAAAGTGACCGTCACGAATTCAACGGTCAGATCGCTGGCCAGGGTGATGGTGTCGCTCACGCCAATGGCGTCGTTGTCCGGGATGGAAAGGGAGGGTTTTGAGTTTTTCGCGGCCTGGACCTCGGTTTCCAAGGGGAATGTCCAAGCGGCGGCCAGGCTCACCGCCGCCTCGGCATCAACCCGGCCGAAGCCGTACTTGTGGTTGATGTGGTAGCCGGCCCCGTTCACGGTCCACCCCTTCGAGTCATTGAGGATGGGGGGATCATTTTGGGTCGCGGTCTCGACTAGGATGGCCATGACGTCCCGCCAGGTGAGGTTGGGGTTGGCTTGAAGCATCAGGGCCACCACGCCCGCCACGATCGGGGCCGAGGCCGAGGTGCCGGTGTAGGCGTCCGTGTAGTCATTGTTTCCGGCTGTAGTGGTGATTTTCTGCCATCCTCCGCTCGAAGGGGCATTGACCAAAATGTTGGCCCCCTTCTCCGAATAGGGTGCCCGATCGCCGTAATCGGTGCTGGCGGCCACGGCGATGGTGTAGCGGGAGTTGGCGTAGCCGTCGTAGTTGGCGTTGTCCGTGTCGTAGCCATTTCCGCCGGACCAGATGTAAATACAGCCCAGTCCGTCCCGGCCGTTCCGAGCCCCGTTTTCAATGGCATCTTCGGCGAGTGGTCCGGGTCCCAGGAGGTAGTCCCCATAGTCGGGAGGCCCCCAGGAGTTGTTGTAGATGTCGATGACGTCTTTGTTGCGGGTCAGGGCCTCGGCTGTGTTGACGTCGGTATCGGCGCCCAGCAGTCGGTGCCCGACCAGGGCCGCCAAAGGCGCCACGCCGCAAACGCCGATGGCGTTGAACCCCCGCCCGGCCGCCACACCGGCCACGTGGACACCGTGGTCGCCGCCATTGGCCGGATCGTCATCGGTCCAGGTCGGGTCGTTGTCGTCGTCCACCCAGTCCCGACCCAGGGCGGTCAGGACGTTGTCCACCAGGTCCTCGTGATCGTTCTCGATGCCGGAGTCCACCACAGCGATGACTTCGTTGTGCGTGCCTTGATAGAGGTCCCAAGCCAGGGTGGCGTTAATGTCCTCACCGGCCGTGCCATTGCTTTGGCCTGTGTTATACAGGTGCCACTCGTCCGGGAAGAGTGGATCGTCCGGGATGGTGCGGCGAGGGAAGTAGGTCCGCTGCCAGTTGGGGCAGGCATAAGTGACCTGGCCCGAGGATTCGATCCGGTTGGCTGTTTCCAGGGCGGTCAGGGGATCGGCGGCGCGGTAGAGGAAGGCGTGGGGGGCCGAGGACAGTTCCCGCACGCGGGTGAGGCCGTGCGATGTCTCGAATTCCCGGCGGGCGGTTTCGCTCAGCTCCCCGGGGAAGCGGACCACGATCTCGTTGCGGAGCACCAGGCGTCCGCTTGGCGACCGGGTCCGGTCCGCGTAAAAGACCAGGCCCGTATCCGTGGGTTCGGACAGGGACCGGGCCGCGCTTCGTTCTTGAAGTTTGGCGCGTTCCAGGGGCGCGGCCAGGCGCAGCAGGCGCAGGTAGCCGTTCTGCCGAAGCACGGTGGCCCCGGGGAAGTTCGGCGCTTCCCGGAATTCGCGAACCCCGCCCACGGACCCGCGCCGGCTGAACAGGACGATTTCGTCCTGGGCCAAAAAGGCCTGCCGCTGCCGGCCCCGCTCGTACCATGAAATCGGCTCGGAGGAGAGTCCGGCCGGGCCGGGTCCGGCGCCGATCGGCGCACCGATACCCAGCAGCAGCCCCAGGAGAACAACGGCGAGTACCAGCTTGGTTATTTTTGACATACCCGGTCCCCTCGGCGGTTCCCCCCCCGCCGCTTAAGGTATGTCAAGACGTGCATGGTGTCAAAACAAAACACGACCCGGGTTTGTTCATGGCGGAATCCGAGGGGACAGGCGGGGAGCGGCGAAAGGCGGTTTTATTTCACGGCGACGATGAAATCCAGCTTGCCGTCGCCGATGGCCAGACGGGCGATGTCGTGGAAACCGGCCCGGCCGAGCAGTTCGTCCTGCTGGTCGTGGGACAGATGCACGATCCCCTGGACGCTCTCGAAGTACTGTTCGATGACGCCGAACTCGTAGGCCGGGTCGCGGAAATCCTCGATGCGTCCGGGATAGGGATAGTCGAGCACCAGCAGTTGCCCGCCCGGCTTGAGGGCCGCGTGGACGCGGGCCAGGGCCCGGTCCCGCGCTTCCGGCGGGATTTCGTGCAGCGTGGCGGCCAGGCAGGCCAGGTCGAATTCACCCGGCCGGTCCAGGTCCTCGGCGGCCAGGTCGAAAAATTCGGCGCGGTCATCGAGGCCCAGGTCAAAGGCGGCGACCTCCGCGGCCTCGATGGCGTATTCGTCCGGGTCGCATCCCACGAACCGGCTTTGGGGAAAGGCCCGGGCCAATTCCAGGATCAGCAAGCCCTGGCCGCAGCCCACGTCCAGGAACCGGGCTCCCTGTTCGAGAGGCCGCCTTGCTTCTTCGAAGCGGGGCAGGATCAGGGTGCGGAGGAGCAGGGGGAAGCCCTGGGTGGCCGCGGCCGTGGCTTGGGAGGCGGCCGGGCCGCGCGCTGGGGGAAGGGGTTGGCCGGTCCGGGCGAAGTGTGTCATGGCCGGGTCGGGTCCGGCCGGAGCCGGGGCCGCGTCGGGCGATGGGCCGGGCGGCATAACGGGCATCGAGGCCGGAACGCCCAGGGCCTCGGCCAGAAAGGGCTGGATGACGAACCGGCCCTGGGGGTCGCAGTCCAGGATTTCGAAATGATAGGCCGTCTGGCACCAGACGCGGACGTAAGGCTCGTGGAGCAGAAGCCGCCCGGCCAGGTCCCGAGGTGTCAAGCCTTCCAGGGATTCGTTCAGGGCGGACAGCAGACCCAGGGCCAGACCCGTGTTGACCACATGCGTGGCCCGGTAGCCTCTTTCGAAACCGCGGACCTTTTCGAGCTGGCTTTCATAGGTGACCGCGTTCATGGGCGGTGGTCTCCAAGGCGTCGGACGCGGAGGGATGGCCGCCGGGAACGGTTGATCAAGGGGAGGCGGGTCATGCGGGATGCGTTTCCGGTCCGGCCCCTCGCGGAGCCGGACCGGAGAACGACGATCGCAACGGCGGGTTAGTAGAGATCCACGCCGCCTTTCAGCAGGGTCTGGGCGACTTGCTCGTAGTGATATTCGGTGTCGCCGCAGGTGGGTTCGTTGGTGAAGACCCGGCGATAGAACAGGGCGATGTCCGCCTCGCGGGTCGTGCCGATGCCACCATGAATCTGCACCGAGCGCTCGGTGACGAAGCGGAAGTTCTGGTTCACCAGGGCTTTCAGGGCCGAGGCCTCGGTGGCGAAGTCCTGACCTTCGTCCACCATGGCGGTGACGCGGTAGAGGTAGTTGCTGCTGACGTCATAGCCCAGGAGCATGTTGGCCATGTAGTGCTGGATGGCCTGGTAGCCGCCGATGGGCTTGCCGTACTGCTCGCGCTGCTTGGCGTAGTCGGCCGTCATGTCGATGGCCACCCGCATGCCGCCGACCATTTCCGCCGCCTTGCAGATGGCGGCTTTGGCGTACATCTTGTTCAGTACGTCCACGCCGTTGCCCGGCTGGCCCAAAATGGCGTCCTTGCCCACCTTGACGCCTTTGAACTCGACCACGCAGGTGTTGTCCTTGCCCACGGTGTAGAGTTTGGTCACGGTGACGCCCGGGGCGTCGGCGTCCACGATGAAGAGGCTGAGCCCGGCGTCCCCGGCCTTGGCCGCCACCAGGAGCTTGTTGGCCACGTTGGCGTCCATGACGATGCACTTGGTGCCGTCGAGCACATAGCCGTCGCCGTCGGCCTTGGCGGTCATGCTGATCAATTCCGGGGCGAAGCTGCCGTCTTCATCGTAGTGGGCCAGGGCCATGATCAGGCTGCCCTCGGCGATTTGAGCCAGAAGGTCCGCCTTCTGCTCCTCGGTGCCGCCCTCGAGGATGGCGAAGCCGCACTGAACCACCGTGGAGAAGAAGGGGCTAGGGAAGACGAATTTGCCGATCTGCTCCTCGATGACCACCAGGTCCATGAAGTCGCTGCCGTATCCGCCGTATTCCTCGGGGAAGGCCATGCCGGTCCAGCCGAGTTCGGCCACTTGCTGCCACAAGGCCGGATCATAACCCTCTTCGGTTTCTTCCAATTCCTTGACGCGGTCATAGGGACATTCGTTGGCCAGAAACCTGGCCGCGGAATCCCTGAGCATTTCTTGTTCTGACGTGAAATCGAGATCCATGGTTTCCCCTCCTATTTGAACCTTGGCAGACCGACGCCGACCCAGGCGATGATGTTGCGTTGAATTTCATTGGAACCGGCGCAGATGTTGGAACCGATGCAGGTCTGGTAGGTGTCGATCATGGTTCCGCCAAGAGGCGCCCAGGGACCTTCCTCCACCTGACCGAAGGGACCGGCCATTTCCAGGAGGACGTTGGCCAGCTTCTGCCGCAGTTCCGAGGAGAAGACCTTGGATTCCGAAGCGGCCGCGGGCGAGAAGATCAGGCCGCCCTTTTCCTGCAGCCAGGCGATCTTGTAGGCCAGGGTGCGGCCGGCCTGGCAGTCGGCGTAGATGCGGGCGATCTTTTGACGGACCAACGGGTCCTCGGACAGGAACTTGCCGTTGCGCTTGGTTTTCTTGGCGTATTCGATGATGTCCTCGAGGTCCCGGAGGATGTGAACAAAGGCCCCGGCCCCGGACCGCTCGAAGTTCATGGTGGCCCGGGTCAGCTTCCAGCCTTCCCCTTCGGGCCCCACCCGCTCGCTCTCGTGGATTTTGGCGTCCGTGAACCAGACCTCGTTGTAGATGTGGGCTCCGTTCATGTACTTGATGGGCCGCACCTCGATGCCCGGAGTCGCAAAGTCCACGTTGAAGACCGACAGGCCGGCGTTGCGCTTGGACTGGGGATCGGTCCGGGCCAGCAGGAACATGTGGTCGGCCCGGTGGGCGCCCGTGGTCCAGGTCTTCTGGCCGTTGACCACATAGTAGTCCCCGTCCCGGATGGCCGTGGTTCTCAGAGAGGCCAGGTCCGAACCGGCGTTGGGTTCGCTCCAGCCCTGGCAGTACTGAACCTCACCCCGGGCAATGGGCGGGAGAATGCGCTTTTTCTGTTCCTCGGTGGCGTACAGCATGACCGTGGGCCCGAACATGCGGTTGCCGAAGCCGTCGATGCCCGGCGCGCGGTGGTAGGCCATGGATTCGCCGAAGAGAAGCTGTTCCATGAGCGGCGCGTCCTGTCCGCCGTACTCCTTGGGCCAGGCCATGGTGGCCCACCCTTTTTGACAGAGCAACTTTTTCATGTAATTGTTGAATTCCCAGCCTTCTTCCGAATCGTAGGCGGCTTCCAAGCTGCTCCCGGTCAGGTAAATCGGGGGCGCTTTTTTCATCTCCGCTTCAAAGAAGTCATCATATTCCTTCTTCTTAGCGAGTTGTTCCTCCGTCAGCTTAAAGTCCATCGTTTTCCTCCCTTGTTCCCGGTTGATAATGGTTGACGGTTCGTTTTTTGACCATTCTTACGACCTGAGCGATTCTGAAATTCCCTTGCCCCGGCGTGGGCCGCTTGCCTTGAACCCGCCTCGGGCAGGGGGAAGATTTCCGATAGGCGCCTCAAAATTTTCTTTCCCCCGGGCGGCTTCCAGCCCAGGGCTGGTAAATATGCTGGACCCATTCCATATCAGGGTTTGAAGTTAGGATGCTCTGCTACGCCACACGCCTCTCCTCGCGGGCCTCGAACCGGCAACGGCCCGTTTCAGTCCGCCGAGGGGTTATTTGCAGAGTGAACCATGGCTAAGGTTTCGGTCGCTTCTGCTTTAAAATTCGTGAGGGGGCAGGCTGGAAATCCTACCGTATTCCGGCTGCTTATATCGACAGGTGAAACGGGCTAAGACTCACTCGACCTTGCGGTTGATCCTAATGGAAAAAAACAAGCCCTGTCAAGCCTTTTTAACCGAATGATCCCATGGGGTTTTCGGTGAGGCGCGGTTCAAAACGGCACGGCTGCGCCGGCTCCCGGCCTTGGGGCCGCCGAGGACCGTCCCGGCGATTCGCCCTTGGCCGCGCCGTCATCTATCCCGCTTGCCTCGCGGCTTAAATATCGTTATAATTCCTTTCATACGTGAGATCGATGTCGGAAAGGAGATTGTTGGCGCGTAATGTTTGGTCGGCAAAAAGCGGCGGCCAAGGATTCCATCCAGGCCGAATTGAACCTGCTCAAGCAACGCGTCGTCGAGCTTGAGGCGTCCCACGCGGAATTGGAACAGGTGCGGGATGCACTCAGTCAAAGCGAGGCCCGTTGTCTGGACCTGATCGAACACGCGGCCGACATCATCTATACCCTGGACAGCCGGGGGCGCTTCGAGCAGGTGAACGAGGCCTTTTTAGGGACCAGCGGATACGAGCGGGCGGACGTGATCGGGAAGAGTTTCGAGACCCTGCTGCATCCTGACGACCAAGAGCGGGTCCAGGCGTGGCTGGGCCGGGCTTTAAACGGGGAATCGGTCGAGTTCGAATGCCGGCTCCGGAAAAAGGACGGCCGGTACGAATCGTACTCGGTCACCAACCGGCCCATCCTGGGCGCGGCCGGTCAGCCGGCCGTGATTCATTGCATCGCCAGGGACGCCACCGGGCCCAAACGCATGCAGCAGACCCAGGAGGACCCCGGGAACCACTACCGGCAGCTTCTCGAAGCCAGCAAAGCCATCAAGCTGGTCATCGATCCCGAAACGGCGCTCATCGTGGACGCCAATCAGGCGGCCGCGGACTTCTTCGAGCTGGCCCGCGAGGCGTTGCTCTCCAGCAAGGTCACGGACTTCATGTCCGAACAGCCCGGAGTTCTGCTGGATTTTCTGAGAGAGCTCCCCGAGAACCGAAGGCCCTTTTTTCAAGTCGAATTGAAAATCGCCGGAGGAGAGACCCGGATGGTCCGGATGTACATCGGCTCTTTGGAGGCCGACGGCCAGCGGCTGGTCCTGGCCGTTGTCTTCGATGTGACCGAACATCAGCGGGCCGAGGAACAGGTTTCCATCCTGGCCAAGTTCGCGGACGAGAACCCCAACCCCATCCTGAGACTCTCCCCGTCCGGCTCGATCCTGTACGCCAACCCCGCCGCATCGACGCTGACCAAAATCTGGCAGCGCGACGTGGGGCAGATGCTCTCGGAAACCATGCTCAAAAAGGAGAAACCCTCCCTGGCCAAAGGCCAGAGCAGGCACCTGGAACTCACGGTCGGCGTCCGCATCTACCAATTCCTGCTGGTCCCGGTCTCCGATTCGGATTCGCTTTACGTCTTCGGCCGCGACATCACCGCCCAGAAACGCCACGAGGAACAGCTTCTTCTCCTGGCCAGCGTCTTCGCCAACAGCATTCAGGGCATTTTCATCACCTCACCCGCGGGCTACATCGAGCGGGTGAACCCGGCTTTCACCACCATCACCGGTTATACGGCCAAGGAAGTCGTGGGGCGGAATCCCCGCATGTTCAACTCCGGCAAGCACGACCAAGGCTTTTTCGAGGAGATGTGGGACACCGTCCGAATCCAGGGAAGATGGGAGGGCGAGGTCTGGAACCGGAGAAAAAACGGCGAACCTTACCCCGCCTGGCAGTCCATCACGGCCATCAAGGATCATCGGGATCAGATCACCCATTTTTTGGCCATCTTCCATGACATCACCGATATCAAACACGGCGAGGAGCAGCTCAAGCACCAGGCCAACCACGACGCCCTGACCGGCCTGCCCAACCGCCAGCTCTTCAACGACCGGCTCGAACGGGCCCTGGCCCATGCTAGCCGCAACCAGCTGAAGCTGGCCCTGCTCTTTCTGGACCTGGATAATTTCAAGAGCATCAACGATACGCTGGGCCATCACATGGGCGACATCTTTCTGCAGGAGGTGGCCCAGCGGCTGATGGGCTGCTGCCGCGCGGAGGACACCGTGGCCCGGTTGGGCGGGGACGAGTTCATCATCATCCTGCCCGAGGTGAAGAACGAGCAGGGCACGGTGCACATGGCCCAGCGCGTCATCCAGTCTTTTCTCAAGCCGGTCTATCTCGGCGACCAGGAATTGTTCCCCTCCGCCAGCATCGGCATCACCATGTATCCGGCGGACGGCCAGGACGTGGCCACGCTGGTCAAGAACGCCGACATGGCCATGTACAAGGCCAAGGAACAGGGCCGCAACAGCTACGTCATGTACACCGAGAGCATGAACCGGGACGTGGTGCGCCGTCTGGCCCTGGAAACGAGCCTCCGCCAGGCCTTGGAGCGGGAGGAGTTCCGGGTCTATTATCAGCCCAAGATCAATATCCAGACCGGCGCGATTTCGGGCATGGAGGCCCTGGTCCGCTGGCAGCGCAGCGAGAACGACTTGGTGCTGCCCGGCGAGTTCATTCCAGTGGCCGAAGAGACCGGCCTTATTTTTCTGCTGGGCGAATGGGTGCTCCGGACCGCCTGCCTTCAGACCCGGGCCTGGCATGACGCCGGCTTTCCGGACCTGTCCATTTCGGTGAACCTGTCGGCCAAGCAGTTCCAGGACGAGAACCTGGTCCTTCTGGTGAAGCGCGGCCTCAGGGAGAGCGGCCTGGCGCCCGAGCACCTGAATCTCGAAATCACCGAACACATCGTCATGCTCGACACCCAGGTCTCCGGCCGCACCATGGCCGAGCTGAAAAAGATGGGCGTCAAAATCTCCATCGACGACTTCGGCACCGGGTATTCCTCCCTGAGATATCTGAAACGGTTCCCCCTGGTGGAACTCAAGATCGACAAGTCGTTCATCCGGGACCTGCCCGAACACCAGGACGACGTGACCATCGTCAAGGCCATTCTCTCCCTGGCCCACAGCCTGAACCTCAGGGTCGTGGCCGAGGGCGTGGAGAACGCGCAACAATTCCTTTTCATGCGCTCCCACGGCTGCGACGAAATCCAGGGTTACCTGTACAGTCCGCCCATCAGCGCCGACGATTTCACCATTCTCCTCAAAGAGAACCGTCGCCTGGCCATTCCCTGATTCGGACCCGCCTCTTATTTTTTTATATTTGGCATATCGTTTGGGGATGCGTTCCAAGGGGAAAGCATCCTCTTGGTTTCGCCTTATTCGGCGGCATCAAGCCCTTTAGCTTCAACGGAAATGGAGAGCGCGCATGAACCGGTTGGAGGAAATCGCCCAGAAGCGGCAAGAGGCCCACGCCAAGTTGCTCAAGATGAAATCAAAGGTGTACAAGGCGTTTCTGAAAATGGAGCAAGCCGCCTATGCCGACGGCGCGTTGAGCAAAAAGCAGAAGGAACTGGTCGCCGTGGGAATTTCCGTGGTCATCGACTGCGAATCCTGCATGCAATGGCACATCGAGCAGGCCGCGAAATCCGGGGCGACCCTGGAGGAAATTCTGGAGGCCGTGGAGGTGAGCATGGAAATGGGCGGCGGCCCGGCCACCGTATCCGCCCGCTTCGCCTTGGAGGTCCTGGACGACGTGTTTCGCGGGTGAGCGGGGAAGGTTTTGGTCAGGGGCTTCCGGTCAGCGAGAGAATTTTGTCCAGCGAACGGGGTGGGAGGGAGACCGGCAGCTTGCGGCAGATTTCCGGGAGACTGGTCAGGCCGGCGGCGGCCTTGGTCAGGCCGTCTTCGGCCAGGCTGACCCACCCCGCCGACCTCAGGGCGGCTCGCCGAACCGCGGCGGGCGAGCCGCCGCCGGCCACGGCCTCTTGCACGGCCTCGGTCATGACCAACAACTCGAACACGCCTGTCCGGCCTTGATATCCGGTGAAATCGCAGCGCTGGCAGCCGCGGGCCGTGGAAAAGCCGATGTCTTTCAGCGCGTCGGCATCGAGCTTGAGGTGGCGGAGGTCCCGGGCCGTGGGGGTGTAGTCCTCCCGGCAGTGGGGGCAGAGGGTCCGCACCAGGCGCTGGGACAGGGCGCCGGCCACGGCCGAGGCCGTGAGATGGGCGTCGATCCCCAAAGCCCGCAGCTCGAAAAGCGCGCTGACGCTGTCTTCCGCGGTCAGGGTCGTCCAGACCCGCAGTCCGTCCATGGCGGCCCGGGCCGCGCTTTGCGCCAGGTCCGGCGCGGCCAACGCGCCCAGGACGAGAATATCCGGGTCCTGCTTGAGCAGGTGCGCGACCATGGCCTCGTGGCCGGGCCCGTTCTCCGGCGGAACCACGGCCTGGGTGACGCCTTCGATCACCTGGGCGACCGGATGCTCGGCGGTGACGATTTGGGATTCGACGGCGCGCGCGTGGTGGATGGCCGCGTACAGCGTGGTGGTGCGGCCGGATCCGGCCGGCCCGGCGATTAGGACCAGGCCCGCGGGCGCGTCCAGCACCTCTTCCAGGAAGCGTTCCCGCGTTTTGGAGGCCATTCCCAGACCGTCCGATTTTCGCCAGACAAACTCCCCGGAACCAAGCTTGAGCGTGGCCCTTTCCCCCAGCGGAGTGGCCAGGAACGAAACCTCCGCCTGCACCTCGCCCCCGAGCTGCGAGGAGGTCATGCGGATGCGTCCGTCCTGGAACCCGGTTTTAACGGCCGGGTCCAGCGAGGCCATGGTCTTGAGCCGGGAGAGCAGGGCCGCTTCCCGGTCCTTGGGCAGGTCCTCGTGGTGGACCAGGGACCCGTTCTGGCGGAAACGCACCCGCAGCCGCTGGCGCAGGGGTTCGAGGTGGATATGGGTGGCCCGGCGCCGGACGGCCTCCTGCACCAGACGTTCCACCACGCCCACCATCTCCTCCGGGTCCAGCCGGGCGGGCGGTTCGGATTTCTTCACCGACTCGAATCCGTCGAGCGCCTCCCGGATCAGCCGGCGCATGGTGATGGCCGGGTCGAGGTCGGGTCCATAGACCTCCCGCGCGGCGACCAGGTCTTCTTCGCTCAGGGGGTCGGCCATGGCCACCCGAACGGCGTCGGACGCGGTTCGGCCCAACGGCAGGAAGCCGTGGCCCAGGAACAGGTCCCGGGAGCCTCGCTCCAACAAGGCCACGTCCAGCCGGGCCGGATCGGGTTCGACATAGGGGTAGCCCAGGTGCACGGCCAGCACCTGGGGCAGGGTATAGGCCGAAATGGCCCCGGCCTCGATCAGGAGATCGCCCACGGGCCTCTGGTCGCCGTCCTTTTTCTGCCGGTTTAAGGCCTCGTTGAGCTGCTTCTCGGTGACATGGCCCAACTCGACCAGCAGGGAACCCAGCCGGACCGATCCCCGCCTCTGGCGCAGGGCCTCCCGAATCTGATCGTCCGTGACGTACTTGAGGGCCTTGAGCACCGTGAGCAACCGGCGGGGCTGTTTCAGCCGCTGTTGCACCCGGCGGGCCCGTTCCACCTGTTCGGACGTGACCACGCCCTCCCGAACCAGCAGGCGCAGGATGTCCTCGGGCCGCTCGGCCGCGGCCGGGGCCGGCAAGGGCGGTTCGACCGGACGTCTAACCGGCGTCGGCGTGGTCTCTTCCGGGATCGGTTCGACCGGACGTCTGGCCGGCGGCGGCGAGGTTTCTTCCGGAATCGGCTCGCCGGCTTCTTCCTCGGCGAAAAACAGGGCTTCGAGTTCGCCTTTGGTGGTCGGGCGGTGGGCGTCCAGGTCCAAATGGGCCACGATGCGCTCCAGGCAGCGGCTGGCCGGGGCGTTCGGGAACATTTCCAGGAAAGCCGTCTGGTTGGAGACGGCCTCCGGGATTTTGGGATCGATGAGCACGTAACCCATGGGCCTGAGGGGCAGATCGAGGTAGCGGTCCACCGCTTCCCGGAATCTTTTGAAGACGAGCTGGGCCTGGGCCACGGAGCGGACCTGGTTGACCAGAACGTGGACCGGGGTTTCTTGTTTCCGCCGTTTGAGGAGCTTGAGCAGGGCGTAGGCGTCGGTCAGGGAGGTGGGCTCCGGGGTGATGACCAAGAGGGGAATGGTGGCGGATTTCAGGAAATGGAGGACCTCTTCGGACAACCCGGCCGCGCAGTCGACGACCAGCACGTCCAGGCCTCCGAGGCGGCCGATCAGGTCGTGCAACCGGCGTCGTTCCTCCTTGCCCAGGTGGGGCAGGCGCTCCATGGCCGAGCCGCCGGGGATGATCTTGAGGGCCCTGGGGCCACTAACCATGACCTCGTCCAAGGTGCGCCGGCCTTCCAGGCAGTCCACCAGCGAATACTCGGTGGAAAGGCCGAGCAGCACGTCCACGTTGGCCAGTCCCAGGTCCGCGTCCAGCAGGCAGACCTGCCGCAGGCCATCGGAAAGACCCAGGGCCAGATTCAAGGCCAGGTTGGTCTTGCCCACGCCGCCCTTGCCGCTGGCGATGGCGATGATGGTGGGGGATGTTTGCGTGGCGTTGTCCACCAGCTTGAGGTGATGGGACATGGATTGCCTTTGCCCGGCAGGCTCGCGGACACGGATCGGCCCGCTGGTCTCATTTCGCACGGGCGTCCGCGAAGGGTCGGCCCCGGCGCGCATCGAGGAACACTTTAAAAGAGGATAACAAAACCTAAAGCGGAACTGCAACTATTTTCGCGGTTCGGCGAGCAGAGGTGAAGCGGCCGGGGCCAGGTTTCAGGCCGGGGTGAATCCGTGATTCCGGGCCAGTTTGTCGAACATCTGGGATAGCCCGGCGGCCAGGCCGAAAAGGGACCTGAGCGGAAGGTTTTTCGTGGCCGTGGCGTCGAAGAACACCTTCAGGTCGGACTCAATCCCGTCCTCGGGTTTCCAGTAGCAGATCAGCACGGGCACCTTGGGCAGGGGAAGCAGGACCCGGCCGATGTCCGAGTCGAAATGGCCCTCCACCTTTTTCCCGCTGAAGACCTGGACCATGTCTTCGAAGAGGTCCGGATAGGCGTCGGCCACCTTTTGCATGGGTTTTTCGCACCGCTGGCCGAAAAGCCCCTCCCAGGCCTTTCCTTCGGGCAGGTCCCGGATGGGCGCCCACTGGCCCGTGGGCTCGGCCCCCTGGCATTCCAGGATATAGACCAGGAGCGGGGCCATGACCCAGGGGTTGACGTGGATGTCCGTGGACAGGTTCCCCTCCTGGTCCACCCACACGTCCCGGCCCAGCATCTTCACGGCCAGGCGGCCGTTTTCGAACCGACCGCCCGTCCGGGCCGCGGCCTCGGCCAGGTCCAGCTTGGCCACTTGTTTCTGCAGGATGTCCATGCCCCGGGCGGCCTCTTCGCCCGGGTCTTTCCGGCTGGTCACGCCGCCCGCGCGAGCGGCCGTCTCCGGGTCCAGACGCGGGCAGGCGTCCAACTGTTTCGCGCCTCGGAAGACGGCCGAGGCAAAGGCCATGCAGGTCTTTTCGCCGCAGTCGCCGCAATTGGATTTTTCCAGGAGCTTCAGAATCTCGACAACGCTGTTCAATTGGGGCATGGCCATTCCCTCCAGGCTGGCGTGGCCGTAGGATAACAAACCCACTACCGGCTCACAACCTTTTTCGGGGCTGAGGATTCTAGGGAGGGGGAGAGGTTCGCGCTCCCGGGCGGCGCTTGTTGGCCTCTTAAGTAGAAATTTGCGGCGGCTCCAAGGCCGGATTTTCAGCCGGGGCTTGGCCGAAGCAATAGCCGCAGACCGCGCCGTCCAGGGCCACTTCATCGATGTCCCGTTGGTCGATGGGGAAGACGCGGCAGACTTTCCAGCGGCAGGAGTTATAGATCAGACAGCGGCGTTCCCGGGTGAGCATCGGGCAGCTGAAGAGCAGATGGCAGCAGGTCCCGCACTGGCGGCAGACGCCCTGCCGCGCTTGCATTTGACCGGCCACGTAGCCTTTGGCGAAATGGACCAGCAACACCCGCCTGAACTTGCCGACCAGGTGCGCGCAAAAGCGGGATTCCTTGACAAAATGGGTGAAGAAAAAATCCGCTGTCCGGGAGTGATCCATGGGTATCCTCTTAAAAAGTAGCCTTGGCTCGCTTCTGTCGGGCCACCGGCCGCCGGGTTCGACCTTGGTTTGGGTCCGATCATAAGCGCGGCTGGGCCTGATCATAGATCAAATGCCTGAGAATTTTCAAGGGGCTTGAGAGGCGTCCGCGTCCGGCGGCTCGGCCTTGAAGACCACCCGCTCGGCCAGGAGCCGCGCGATCTCCTCGGGCGCGTAGCCCAGTTCTCCAAGAATCTCCTCGGTGTGCTGACCCAGCATGGGCGCGGGCCGGCGGATCAGGCCGGTCATGTCCGAAAAGGCCGGGCCGATCCCGACCTGGCGGACCCGGCCGTGTTCCGGGTGATCCCGTTCGTCCAGCAGGCGGTTGACCCGGACATGGGCGTCGTCCATCAATTCGTCGTGGGTCTGCCCCAGAGCCGCGGGTACGTCCGCTTCGGCCAGGGCGGCCAGGATTTCTTTCGAGGTCCGGGCGGCAAAGGCCACGGCCAGGAGGTCGGCCAGCTCGGCGTCGCGTTCGGCCCGGGCCTGGGGCGTGGAGAAACGCGGGTCAGCGGCCAGGTGTTCCAGGCCCAGGGTCCGGCAGAGGGCCGGCCAGTGCGTCTCCTTGGCGACCAGCACCACGACCCAACGGTCGTCCGCGGTCCGGTAGTAGCGATGCGTGGCGCTCAACCCCAGGACGCCCGGTCCGCCCGGATCGGGCCGCTCATAGCCCTCGAAGTCCAGAAATTCGCAGGCCTGGAGCGCGATCGAGGCGTTGGTCAGCGAGGTTTCGACCCGTTGCCCCTGACCGGTCCGCTCCCGGGCCAAGAGCCCCAAAACCACGCCAAAAGCCCCCAGCATGGGGCAGGCCAGGTCGTTGACCGCGATGCGATGGTACACGGGCGGCCGGCCGCGACCGCCCTGATCCACCATCTGACCGCTCCGCGCCTGGAAAAGCGGGTCATACCCCGGCGTGGACCGGTAGGGACCTCGCGAACCGTGGCCCAGCGAGGACAGGTAGATCAGGTTCGGATTGAAGGCGCGGACCGAATCGTAGTCCAGCCCCAGCTTGTGCCAGACCCCCCAGCGGGCGTTTTCAATGAGCACGTCCGCCCGCGCGATCAGACGACGGGCGATTTCCTTGCCCGCGTCTTTTTTCAGGTCCACGGACAGCGAACGCTTGCCCCGGTTGTAGGCCATGAACCCTCCGGCCACGCCCCGCCACGGGTCCCCGTCCTCGGGTTCCACCTTGACCACCTCGGCGCCCAGGTCCGAGAGCATCATGGCGCAGTATGGGCCGTTGATCATGGTGGTCAAATCCACCACCTTGAGGTCCTCCAGGGGATGCGACATCTCGCTCGCGGACATCACAGCACCCCCTCTTGCCCGAGACTTTCGATCCGGTCGTCCGTGTAGCCGAGCAGGCTGAAGAGGACTTCCTGCGTATGCTGACCCAGGCTTGGGGCCGGGCCGCTGATTCGCCCCGGCATGTCTTCCAGCCGGACCGGCACGCCCATCTGTCCGAGCAGGCCCAGGCCCGGCTCGTCAAGTCTGAGAACCATTTCGTTGGCCTTGACCTGCGGGTCGTTCATAAAGGTCTCCACCGGCTGGGCCGGCGCGCAGGGGATATCCGCCTCCCGGAGAATTTCCAGCCATTCGTCCCGGGTGCGCTCAAGAAAAATTTCCTGGATCATGGCCGCGGCCTCTTCGTTGCGCGGCGGCAGGATGAGGAAAGGCGCGCCCTCGAACAGGGGGTCGTCCAGCCAGTCCACGCGATCCATGAGCAGGGCGAACTTGGCGCAGAAGGCCAGGTTGCCCAGGGCCAGGAAGAACCACTGCCCGTCGCTTCCCTGGTAAAGCCGGTAAACCGGGGACTGGCCCAATGTGCCAATGTAAGGCAGGCGGATGCGGCCCGCGAAGTCCACCAAGGCGCCGCTGTTGGCGGCCATGAGGGCGTTCAGGAGCGAGACGTCCACCCGCTGTCCGCGCCCGGTCTTTTCCCGAACGTACAGGGCCACGGTCACGGCGTAGGCCGACATGAAGGCCGCGTAGTAGTTGGACAGGGGCAAAACGAGATAGACCGGAGGTCCGCCCACGTCGCCGCCCTGCCCGACGTGTACCCCGGACACGGCCCCCACCAGGCCGTCCCAACCGGGCAGGTCCCGGTACGGACCGCTCGGCCCGAAGCCGGAAATGGCGCAGTAAACCAGGCGCGGGTTGACGCGGCTGAGGTCTTCGTAGCCCAGGCCCAGCCGCTCGGCCGCGCCCGGCGCGAAATTTTGGATCAGCACGTCGGCCTTGGTCGCCAAGGCCCGGGCCGCTTCCTGTCCGGCTTTTTTCTTGAGGTCCAGCACGATGCCGCGCTTGCTCCGGTTGAGCACCCGGAAGGCCGGGTGGCTCCGGCCCGGATCGCCGCCGGGCGGCTCGATCTTGATGACCTCGGCCCCTTGATCGGCCATCAGCATGGCCGCGTAAGGACCGGGGATGTATCGGCCGAAATCCAGGACCGTGAATCCGGACAGGGCCTGCTCCATATGGTTTTCTCCCTTTGGTTTTATTGATAGGGCTATTAAATTAGGTTGTATTCCATTATTGGTTTTTCAACCAGAGCCGATTTGGATTTTTGGAGAGATGGCTTTTATGGTGCTAGGGTTGTTGAGGGAATTCTGGATTCTGGCTTAAAACATGCCAGAATGACGCTGTTGGGTTTCCAGTATTCCATAAACCGTCACCCTGGAATGATTTAATCCAGGGTCCAGCTTCTTCGCGCGTTCCCTTCCGCTTGGTTATCACGTGATGTTTATGCAGCGCACTTTCCGATCCGAGTAATAACTTTTCATTCGTACACGCCCACGGTCTCGACCAGGCGCTGGATAAGCCGGAAGTTTTCAGGCGGCGTGCCGCGCGGCGTGGTATCGGCGCTGCCCAGGAGCACGCCCGGATACGGCTTGATGCGCTCGATCAGGCCGGACACCTCGGCCTCGACCGCGGCCGGGTCCGGGTTGATGAAGGTGTTGGGGTCGATCCCGCCCACGACCACCATGCCCGGCAGGCGCTGGGCCGCCACGTCCAGGGGCAGGTCGCCGGTGGGCTGGGGCGTGATGTCGGCGATGCCGTGGAAATGCCCGGCGGCGATGTCGTCCACCAGGCGGAAGAGCGTGCCGCACATGTGGATGAGAAAAATCTTGCCCGCGTCGCGCAAAATGTCGGCGTACTCGTTCAAATAAGGCAGACAGTAGCGCCGGAACATGGCCGGCGAAAGCAGGGTCGAGGAGGTGTTTTCGTACTGAATGACCACCTCGGCCGGGCTTTCGGCCGCGACCCGGACGTAGCGTTTCAGCGAGGCGTGGAGCTTGTCCAACACGGCCTCGACCTCGGCCGGATGGTCTTGCAGCAGGTAGTAGGTCTGCTCCAGGCCCACGGCCATTTCGATGAAGAACATGAAGGGCGAGTTGGAGATCGAGGCCGTGGCCAGGCCGCTTTCGCCCAGTTCGTTTTCAATGGTCCGGAAGGCCTCGGGATCGGGCGGCGCCCAGTCCTCGATGAGGTGATCGACCGCGTAGTCGAAGATTTTCAGTTCCTCGAAGTTGAGCACGGCGTGGCGCACCGAGTGGGGAATCCAACCCACCCGGTCGGTGAATTTCCACCGGCCGGTGAGCGCTCCCACCGGCGTTTCGATGATCTCGCAGAGGTGGCCGTCCTGGAATTCGGTCTTGACGTTCACCGGCGGGCCGAACGCGCCCAGGCTTTGCAGATGCGGGGCCGTGGACCGGGGCCGGGCCGCGATGGGCACGTGGCGGAGCATGATGTCGCAGCCCAGGTTTCGGGCCGCGGTCAGGAGGCCGCGGGGGTTGTTGCGCTGGTCCGGCGGCACGATCTCGGGCGGCATGTCCAGCACGGTGTAGTTGTCGATGAGCGGCACAAAGGGCAGCCGGTCCACGGGCTGACGCCTCAGCGCGGCCAGGATGCGCTCCCGGCCGGTCATTCGTTCGGGCTTGGGTCGGATCGTTTCTGTGGGCATGGTCCTATCCTTTATCGTTGGCTGTGAACCGTCTCCGCTCGCGCGCGGACAACGTCGTCGCGCCCTTCCGTTTCGGGTTTTCCTCGTCTTCGTCCCAACGGGCCGCGTTGTGCATAATGTATTCGCGGACAAGGTTCAAATCCTCGTCGTCGCGGATCACGTGTTCATAATAACCGCGTTGCCAGAGACGTTTATGGAACCGGGGCCAATCAAGGGTTTTAACCCCATCTGCGTAACGTTTTGTGGCCAAGGTTTTGAAACGTTGCATCACATTCGGCAATGACAAGGTAGGGGCGGCCCCCTGTGGCCGCCCGGCTCCCGCTTGCCTTTCAACATGCGGGCGGCCACAGGGGGCCGCCCCTACGAGAACAATGATGCCATGAACATGGTTGGGCATGACAATAGACGCGTCTGTTTCAACGCCGGTATATCGGATCGTCAATTCGTTCCATATCGCCTGAATCATGCGACCTGCATCGTTCAAATGCATGGTGCGGCGAATACCCTTGCCGAAGAAGCATCCCCGGCTCTGGGTGCAAATGATTACAAAATACGCTCCAGGTTCCGCGTAATCGTATCCGGCCAGGCGCAAGGACCGTCGGCGAGGTCTGTCCTGGTCAACGTCCATGGCCAATGTTCTCTCAAGCTTTAAAGGCGTTCATTGTCTGCCCGCCCCACGCGGCCACGGGGGCCGCCCCACACCTCTTCAATTCGGATCAAAACTTCCTTGTTTAAAGGCCTGGATAAAACCCATCCCATATTCGTCCTGACCGGTCACCAGGAGCGCGGCCTTGAGCGCGCCGATGAGCCGGGCGTCGGTCGGGTCCAGGATGGCCGCGTCCAGGCCCTTGAGCACGGCCGCGGTCAGAAACGTCCGGTTGACCAGCTTCCGGGCCGGCAGGCCGTAGGAGACGTTGGTCAGGCCGCAGATGGTGTGAACGGCCGGGTGCCGCTGCCGGATGGTCTCGATGGCCTGAAGCGTTTCCAGGGCCGAGGCCGTGTTCGTGGCCAGGGGGAAGACCAGCGGATCGACATACAGGTCCTCGATGGGGAACCCCGCGGCCGCGGCCGCTTCCACCAGTTGGTCGGCGACCAGAACCTTGGCCTCGGCCGTTTCGGCCGGGCCTTTAGGGCTCTGACACAGGGCGATCAACTTGGCCTGGGCCTCGATGGCCAGGGGCAAGACGCGTTCCAGGCGGTCGGATTCCAGGGTGACGGAGTTGAGCATGGGCGGCCGTCCCACCCGGGGCAACACGGCCGCCAGCACATCGGGGCTGGCGCTGTCCAGGCAGAGCGGCCGGTCAGTCACGGCCTGGACCGCGTCGATGATCCAGGCCAGCTTGTCCGCTTCCTGTTCCAGGAACGTGCCGGCGTTCACGTCGATATAGTCCGCGCCGGCCTGGGCCTGGGCCTCGGCCTCCCGCTGGATGAACGCCGCGTTCCCCGAGGCCACGGCCTCGGCGATGGATCGGCGCGAGGTATTGATCCGTTCGGCGACGATGAGCATGTTTTTCCCGTTTTCCTCCCTAAAAGAAAATCCGGGCCTGACGCTCGTAATTTTTCGATCCGGCGTCCGGGCGGCCGGTGGCGTATGCTTCTTAAGAGACGCGGCGGCGGACAGATTTCAGTGCGTCTCGGGACCTGCTTTGTGCGCGGATTTTGGGCCAACCAGATATACCAGAATCGTCTTGAAAAAGGAAGGCGGAGCCGGCCAAAAACCGGCAACTAAAAGGCCGTTAACCGGCCATGAAAAGGCAGTGAAGGCCTCGCGGGCCGAGCGCGACGGCGGGCGCGACGGCGGGCGCGACGGCGGGTCACTTAAAAAGCCTTGAAATCTTGAGCACTTTGCTTTATAATATCATAGTTTATTCTATCGTTGCGGGGCTCCCGGCGATGGAACGGAAGCGGCTCTTTAAAAAGTCTTTTTATTAAAGGCAGATAGAAAAAGGCCCGGACCAGGAAGCGATGTTGGAGCCTTTGATAACCCGCTTCCAGGGATGTTTCACGGAAGCAGGTCCGGCCGAGCAAAGTTGAGTAGCTCAGATGTTAGGTAAAACTCCATTTGAAGGCATTTCCGAACCGTTGAGACGAGGTCCGGCCCAGTCCGAAGTCGAACGGCGTCAGGGCGACCGCCGCCAGGCGGATCGCCGCCACAACGAACGCCGGCAGTTGAAGCCCTGCCAGTTCTTGCGGTTGTACCGCGAGGACCCGGATTCGAACTGGAAGCCCAGCGATATGCGTCGCGAGGAACGGCGGCAGGGCGAGCGTCGTCGTCGCGACCGGCGCCGGGTGCCGGGTCGGTCCACCATGCCGATCATGACGGCCTCCGGCCGCAACTCGGCCATCAGCCACGAAGAGCTGTCCAGCCTCCGCCGGTTGTTCGAGGAATACGGCCTCTAATTCACCCGCCGCCGTTGGTCTTCACTCCTCCACTCTCCAGGCAGAATCTCCCCTTGAGTGTCGGTCCGAAGCCTGTTTCTTGGCAGGCACGGGTTCCCGATCTCACCCGCCGGCCGCGGCCAGATTTTTGGCCGCGAAGTCCCAGTTCACCAGGTGGCTTAAAAAGGCCTCGATGTAATCGGCCCGACGGTTCTGGTAATCCAGGTAGTAGGCGTGTTCCCACACGTCGATGGTCAGGAGAGGCGTCTGGCCGTGGGCCGCGGGCGTGTCCGCGTTGGAGGTCTGAATGATTTTCAGATCGCCGTCGGCCAGAGCCAGCCAGGCCCAGCCGCTGCCGAAAAGCGTGGCCGCGGCCAGGGCAAAGGCCTTGCGGAAGGCTTCCATCCCGCCGAAGGCCGCGTTGATCTTGGCCGCCAGGTCGCCGGACGGTTCCCCGCCTCCGCCGGGTTTCATGGATTTCCAGAAGAAATCGTGGTTGAAGGCCTGGGCCGCGTTGTTGAACACGCCCGTTTTGTCGCTCTGACCGACCACGGCCTTGACCACCTCCGCCAGGGACTGCTTGGCCAGGGGCGTGTTCTTGACCAGGCCGTTCAGGTTGTTCACGTAAGCCTGGTGATGCTTGCCGTAGTGGAACGAGATCGTCCGGGCCGAGATGTACGGCTCCAGGGCGTTATCGGCATAGGGCAGGGCCGGCAGGGCAAAGGCCGGCGCTTCGGCCGCTCCGCCGCCCCCTCCAGCGCCGCCGGCCGACAAACCGGCCGTGAGCACCACGGACCCGGCCAACACGCCGCCCACGAATTGTCTCCGGTTGATGAGGCTGTGTTTTAATTCGAGCATGATCTTCCTCCTTGATTGGTATCGGTTCGGCGTGGCCGAGGCCGCGCCAAAAACAGTTCGGTCGCGGAGGTCGCGGCTCGCCGGCCTCCGCCCTTTATAAAAAAATTGACCCTCGTCTTTGAAGTATAGCTTCGGAGACGAGGGTCAACAAGCGGCGGCCGATGCCCCGGAACGGTTATTCTTGCAGCTTCTTCAGGCGGTTTTGGATATAGGCGTTGCGGAAGGAGATATAGGGGTCGATGGCCGCGTTTTTTATGGATTCGTAGTCGCCGAGACGAAAGGAGGTCGCGTTGACCGTGGAAAAGGCGTTCAGTTCCAGGACGGCTTCCGGGGGTTCTACGTGGTTGATGGGTTGCAGATACCAGTTGCCCAGCAGTCCGAAGGTGTCCCGCAGGCTGGAAGGTCCGAAGATGGGCCAGACAATGTAAAATCCGTGTCCCAGGCCCCAGGAAGCCAGGCCCTGCCCGATATCCTCTTCCCGGGGTTCGATCTGCCAGACGTCCTGGGCCGGATCGCCGAAGCCCAGCACGCCGACCGTGGTGTTGATCACGAACCTCCCGGCCTCGACCCCGGCGTCCTTGACGCGGCCCTGGAGCAGACAGCCCACCACGCGCGCCGGCGTGCTCAAGTTGTGAAAGAAATTCTTGAAGGCCGCCCGGAATTCGATGGGCACCACCGCCTTGTACCCGCGGGTCACGGGCTTGAGCAGCCAGAAATAGAAACGGTCGTTGAAAACGAACATGGCCCGGTTGAACGGCTCCAGCGGGTCGGCCACGGTCACCACCGGCTCGTCCATCTCCTCGTCCAGGAAGCCCAGGTCGTCTTTTTCCTGCTTGTCTCCGGCGGCCTTGGGCTGCGCGGCCGGGGAGGTTGACGTCTCGGACGCTTTGGCCGCGGTCGCGGCTGGCGGGTCGGTCAGGCCGGCGCCCGAGGGCGAGGCGCCCCGGTGGGCGCAGGCGGCCAAAAGCACGAGGGGCAGAAGCCAGGCCAGCGCTTTCAGAATGCTTTTCACGCCCATGGCGTTCCTCCTAGAGTTTTTCCGCGTCCCCGCCTTGCTTGACTTCCGCGGCCTTGTTCTTGACGCGCTCGATTAAATCGGCCGGCTTTTTGTTCATCAGGATCTCGGCGAATTGCTCGCGGTAGTTCTTCACCAGGCTGACGCCCTCGATCTTGACGTCATACACCCGCCATTGTCCATTCCTCAGGTACATGGCGTAATCCACGGGGATGTCGCCTTGCTGGCGAAGAATCTTGGTTTTGACCAGGGAACGATTGTCCGCGATCTTCTCCTCTTTTAAATACTCGACCTTTTCGTTGGTGTAGCCTTCCTGGATTTTGCGGATGTAGTTGGTGCCCAACAGGTCGGAGAAGTGTTCCACGAACGTCGTTTTCTCGGTGGGTGTAAACCGTTTCCAGTTTCGGCCCACGGCCAGCCGGGCCACGGCCTCGAAGTCGAAGACCTCGCGGAGGATGGCCCATATTTTTTCCTGCTGCACCTCTTTTTGGGAGGCGTCCTTGTACTGCGGGTCTTTCAGAATGGCGATGAAGCGGTCGATGGGCTCCTTGAGCGCGTCCATGGCCCCGATACCGTAGGCCGGAGCGGCCAAGGCGCACACGCAGGCCGCGACCAGTATCCATTTCTTAAACATGGTGCTGCCTCCTTCTCCTTGGGATGGAATCCGAATCAGACTCCGCCGAAGACGTACTTGCTAATGAGGTCCTCAATGTCCACCGCGGACTGGGTCTCGGTAATCCGGCCGCCCGGTTTGATGGTTTCATCAGCCCCGCCCGGGGAGAGCTTGATGTACTTGTCGCCGATCAGTCCGGCGGTTTTAACCGAGGCGATGACGTCCTCGGCCAAAGGCAGGTCCTGCCGGATTTTCAGCTTCACATCCGCGGTCCGGTCCTCGATGTTCAGGGCGATGGAGACGACTTGACCGATCTGCACCCCGGCCATTTCCACCGAGGCGCCGCTTTTCAGCCCGGCGACATTCTGGAAACGCGCCTCCACGACGTAGTAATCCCCTCCGAATAGCTCCATCTGGCCGAGCTTGATGGTCAGGTAGCCGACGCAGATGAGACCGATAAACATGAAGACCCCTACCGCCATTTCGACAGATGATCTTTTCATAACGTTCCTCTTACCGTTGGGCTCTGTATTCGTATATGGTTTCCTGCCTGTTTTCCGCCTGGTCGAGCATCGAAGCCAGATCGCTTTCCATCTGGGCCTCGGCCAATCCGAGCCGGACGGCGAAAGAGACATCCGGCTCGGGACGAATGCGAACGATCTCCTCGGCTTGGTCCTGGATTTCCCGTTTGATCCGGGCCAGAAAGCCCTGGGCCTGTTCCAGGTTGGTGTGGGTCAGCAACAGCATGATGTCGGTCGGTCCGTAGCGGGAGGAGGAGTCCGTGGGCCGGATGGAGCGCTGCAGGAAGTTGGCGTAACTGGAGAACAAATGGTGGAAGGACATGAATTCCTGCTTGGTTTTCAGCTCGTCCAGGTAAAAGAATTCGATGGCACCCAGGCAGAAGGTGATCTTGTGGCGGGTGAGCTTGGACATTTCGGCCCGGAACTTCTTTTCGGCCTCGGGCCGGGGGTCCAGGGCGGTCGTGTCCTCCCGTTTGCTTTCGGCCTGCTGGATGAACTCCTGGATGACCGAGTCGGAGACCTTGAGGATGTCTTCGGGCGGTCCCTCGAAAACGATATTTCCGTCGTTGAGAAAGGCCACCCGCTGGGAGATGTAAAACACGTCCGGAATCTCGTGGCTGACAATGATCCCGGTGAACCCGAACCGTTTCTGGTAATCGGAGATCATGCTGTGGACCGCGTTTTTGCGGATGGGGTCCAGGCCGGTGGTCGGTTCGTCGAACAGGACGACCTGGGGGTCCGTGACCAGGGCCCGGGCCAGGGCCACCCGTTTGCGCATGCCGCCGGAAAGCTGGGAAGGGTACCTGCGGTCGATTTCCTTGAGGTCCAACTGTTCCATTTTATCGCGAACCCGGGTCTGGATTTCGCGATCGGGCAGATGCGTGCCCTCCTTGAGGGGCAGGGCCACGTTTTCGTACACGGTCATGGAATCGAACAGGGCCGTGCCCTGAAACATGTAACTGAAGGTGGACTGGAGCGCCTTTCGTTCGGCTTTTTTCATGGCGGACAGTCGGCGTCCGTCGAACAGAATCTGGCCGGCGTCCGGTTCCAAGAGACCGATGATGTGCTTGAGGAGCACGCTTTTGCCCACCCCGCTCTTGCCGATGACCGTGGTGATCTCGCCCCGGTTGATGGTCAGGTTGGCCCCTTGGAGCACGTGGGTCGAGCCGAAGCTTTTGTAAACGTCGATGAATTCGATAAAGGCCATGGTCCGCGTCACAGCAGGATAGAGGTCAAGGTGTAGTCCGCGACCAGGATGAGCACGCAGGAGAGCACCACCGCCGAGGTGGTGGCCAGGCTGACGCCCTTGGCTCCAAATCCTTCGGTGCGAAGATGGGTGTAGTACCCTTGATAACAGCAGACGCTCACCACCATCACCGCGAAGACTATCGCCTTGATGAATCCGCCGGTGATGTCCACCATCTCCACGCTCGATTCCACCCGGGAAAAATAGATGCCCGAATTCACCCCCAGGAGCACCGAGCCCGTCAGATATCCGCCGATGATGCCCACCGTGTCGAAAAGCGCCGTGAGCAGCGGAAAACTGACCAGGGCGGCGGCCAACCGCGGACTCACCAGAAACCGGATGGGGTTGATTTGCATGGTCTCCAAGGCGTCGATCTCCTCGGAGATGCGCATGATCCCGATTTCGGCCGCCATGGCCGACCCGGCTCGGGCGATGACCATGATGGCCGTCAGCACCGGCCCCATCTCCCGGATCAGGGACAGGGCCACGGCCGATCCCAGCACGCCCTCGGACCCCAACTTGACCAGGGTGTAATAGCCCTGCAGCCCGAGAACCATGCCCGTGAAGGCCCCGGTCAGAATGATCACGAACAGGGACTTCATGCCGATGAAATAAATCTGATCGAGAATCCGCGCCGCCTGCACGGGCAGGGTGAAAATGAACACAAAGCTCTTGAAGGTGAACACCCCCAGCCGGCCGAGTTCCTGAAGGAAATTCAGCATCAGGCGTCCGGCCGCGGCCACGGGATTTCTTTCAGCAATCGAAATGGTCATTCCACGGGACCTTTCCGTCACAGGAGCCTGTGAAGCATGGGCGAAATCTGTTCAGATGTATCGTCCGCGACGGCGGTTGTCAAGCCCAATCGGCTCCCCCAGCGGCGCCGGCGGGCGCGGGCAGCAAACTTCTTGACATCGCCTTTCAGCCTTCATAACCTGACCTCATATACCCGCCGCCCGTGTCGGTCAGGTTCGACCCCGCTCGCTCAGACACGAATTTCGGCTGGGCGGCAGGATATGGGGTGGGCCCAGAGACCAAGGAGAAACCCATGGAATTTGAATTTATTCATGTGGAGAAAAAGGATCACGTCACCGTAGTGACCATGAATCGACCGGAGGTCATGAATTCCATCAACCCGCTGGTCAGCCTGGAAATGTCCAAGGCCTTCAACGAGTTCGACCGGGACCCGGAGGCCTGGGTCTGCATCCTCACCGGGGCCGGAGACAAGGCCTTTTCAGCGGGCAACGACCTCAAATACACGGCCCAGCGCGACCAGGGTCTGGTCCCGTCCGTGACCGAAGACATCAAGGGCGGATTCGGCGGGATCACCTCCCGTTTCGATTGTTACAAACCCTTTATCGCCGCGGTGAACGGACTGGCCCTGGGCGGCGGCTTCGAGGTGGCCCTGTCCTGCGACATCATCATCGCCGCCGAAAACGCCAGCTTCGGCCTGCCCGAACCCCGGGTGGGACTCATAGCCGGCGCCGGCGGCGTGCACCGCCTGCCGCGCCAGATTCCCTTCCACCTGGCCATGAACCTCATCCTGACTTCCAAGCGGCTCACCGCCCAGGAGGCCTTGTCCTACGGCATCGTCTGCGAGGTCGTTCCCCAGGCCGCCCTCATGGATACGGCCATGAAATTCGCCGAAGAGATCATGAAGGGCGCTCCCCTGTCCATTCGGGCCAGCAAGGAAGCGGCCATCGAGGGACTGACCGTCACCCTGCCCGAGGCCATGGCCAAGGCCTACGGGGGGGTGATGCTCATGCGCGATTCCGAGGATCGGCTGGAAGGACCGCGGGCCTTTGTCGAAAAGCGGGCGCCGCGCTGGAAAGGCCGCTGATTTGGTGATTGGGCCGCCTTCGGCCCGACCCGGCTCTTAAGCCCCGGCGTGCGATTTCACGCCGGGGTTTCCCCCCGGTTCCGCGTTTATTCGGAAGGATCCGCTTCGGACGGGAGGCCGGTTTTCAAGGCGAATAAAGGCGGACCTCCACCCGGATCAGGTTCGTGACCGTGACTGACTCGTACGTCTGGCCCAGAACCTCCTTGAGGATTTTGGTCTGAGCGGTCTGGCGGCTCGTTCCCGTCATGTCGTGGTGGCTGAGGATCAGCCAGACGCGGTCATATTTTTGTGGAAGCGCGGCCAGCGTGTCCAGAACGGGTCGATTGTCCGGGTTCGGGCCGCGTCCCCACTGGGGAAGCTCCAGGAAAGCCGGTTCGTTCGGGGCGCGGCCAAGGCGGTGATAGTAATACTCGAACGGTCGCCTGACTGTAGGGATATGGAAAATGGCCGCGTCGCCGGGTCTGGCCTGGGCGGCCACACCGGCCGCGGCCTCCCGCCACTCCTCGTGGGGCGGCAAGGCGTACCATCGGAACACGCCGTTCAGGGACAGGATCACCATCACCGCCAGAGCCATATACCGCCATCGACCGGCCGGCAGTCCGGCCAGACCCGAACCGGCCAGGAGGACGTAAGGCACCAGACAGGCGGCTAGGTAGCGGTCGATGAAAACCGGCTTCACCCACAGGGAAAAGAGATAGGCCGTGATCGGCGGCAGCAGGAGCCACAACCAGGCAAAGGTCTGCGGCCAAAGGTCGGTTGCGCGGTTTCGTCTGCGGTTGCGGATAACCAGCCCCAGGGACAGGAGGCACAGGAGCACGTAAGCCAGGAGCAGCCCCTTCCGGCCGCCGGCCAGTTCCTTGGCCAGACGGGGGAGTTCCAGGATACTCGGCCGCAGCACCCAGTTGAGCTGGCCGCTGCCGGCCAGGTTGTGGTGATAGAGCGGCAGCGGCAATAGCAGCAGGATCACGGCCGCCCAGGACAGCATCCAGGGCGGCCATTCTTTTATCTTGGGCCGGGTGGCCAGCCAGGCCAGCCCCTGGACCGCCAGGTTCAAAACGCCGAACAACTGGGCGTAAACGGACAGGGCCGCGGTCAGGGCGTACCCGCCCCGCAATCGCGGGTTCGGACGGCGAACCGCGGCCACGAAAAAATACCCGGACAGAGCCGACAGGAAAATGAAAAGGCTGTAGGCGCGCGCTTCCTGGGCGTAGTGAATGTAAAAGGCGTTTACCACCAACAGGGTTACGGCCATCCGGGCCGCGACCGAACCGAAAAGCGCGCGTGCCAGCCCGAAAACGGCCGGCACGGTCAGAACGGCGAAAATCACGGACAGACCGCGCACCATGAATTCCGAATCGCTGAGCTTCTGCCAGCCGTGCATGATGAAGAGATACAGCCACATGTTGGCTTCGCTGCTGGCCATGCGATCGAGCAGATGCTTCAGGTCGCGGCTGTTGGTGATGCTGCTGACCTCGTCCAGCCACAGGCTGCGGTGGCCGAGGTAGAGCAGACCGAGCACTATCGCCGTGGCCATGGCCCCCAGGATAAAGGCCCAGTCGATGCGATCGAGTTTGCCCGCGGTTCTGTTCTTAAGTGGTGTATCGTCGCTTCGGTTCATCACACTGCTTCCGCGCCGGCCGGGTCAGGGTTGTGATTCGTCTTCAGGCGCCGGCGTCGGCTCGATGCGGCCGCCAGCGATGAGGTTGCGCCGGATATAGGGCGGCCGCTGCCGGGTTTCGACCGCGATCTTGCCCACGTATTCGCCCACCAAAGCCAGACCCAGCAGATTGAGTGAGCCGAGGAACAAAATGGTGAGCATGGTCACCACGGTCCCGCCCGGCCTCCAAACGCCGATCAGGGCAAGCAGCAGCGTAAGCAGGACCAGCAGGGCCGATACCCCGAACAGACCGAATCCCGTGGCGGTGAGCATGTTCAGCGGCTTGGAACTGAAGGAGAAGATGCCCCGCTTGGCCCATTCCAGATTGGACAGCAGGTTGTTGGTGCTCCGGCCGAACATCCGGTCCGGCCGCACGTAATCCACGCCGGTCTGCCGAAACCCCACCCAAGCCCGAAGCCCGCGCAAAAAGCTGTCCCGCTCCGAACAGGCCATGACCCAGCGCATGACCCGGCGGTCCATGAGGGCGAATTCACCGGCGTCCTTGGGCACGGGCGTGTCGCTGAGCGCGCTGAACAACCGATAAAATCCTTTGTACATCCATTCCTGATGAGGCTTCATCTCCCGCTTGATCCGACGGCCATAGACCACGTCGTAGCCTTGACGCCACAGGGGAACGAAGCGTTCGATCAACTCCGGCGGGTCTTGCAGATCGCCGTCTAAAAGCACGCAGGCCTCCTTGGAAGCCAAGGCCATGCCGCTGCGGAACGCGGCCTGGGAGCCGAAGTTGCGGGCGTGGGTCACGCCCAGCACGCGGGGGTCTTCGGCCGAAAGTTTGCGGATCGCCTCCTCGTCGTTCTGCGGGCTGCCGTCGTTGACAAAGATGATCTCGTAGTCGAGCCCCAATTTTTGGCAGGTGCTGCTCAGCCGCTCGTACATGACGGGGATGGCCCGCTCTTCCTTGTAGCAGGCCACCACGGCGCTGAGGCTGTTTTTTTCCTGCGGGGCCGGGCGGAAATTGGCGCTGAGCGTTTTGAAGTCGCGGCCGACCAGGAAGGAGCGCCACCAGTCCGCGGTCCGGACCAGGCCTTCCTCGAAAGGCACCTCGGCCTGCCAGCCCAGCTCTTGCCGCGCCTTTTCGGGCGAGGCGAACCAGTCGGCCCGGTCCCAGGGGCGGGGTTCGAGGCGGCCGAAGACCGGCTCCTCGTCGATGCCGAACTGGGCTTTGGCGATTTCCACCACCTGCCGCACGGTCAGCTTGCGGCCGGTGCCGATGTTAAAGGAGCGGCCTTGAATGCGTTCCGACATCCCGACCGCGGCCGCGACAAAGGCGTTCGTGGCGTCGTCGATATAGACGAAGTCACGGGACGTGTCCGGGTTGGACAGCGGCGGCAGCCGGCCTTGCAGCCCCTGCTCGACCAGGTTGGGGATCAGGCGAAAGCTATCCTCGTACGGCCCGTAAGCCGAGTAAAGGCGCAGGTTCACGCAGGGCAGCCCCTGGGTCAGACCGTGATAGGCGATCAGGTCGGCGGCCGCGGATTTCGAGACGGCGTAAGGGCTGTCAGGCAGACGCGGCGCGTCTTCATCCGGGCCGGCGGAGTTGAGCCCGTATTCCGAACTGGTGCCGGCATGAACGAAAGCGGCCGGATCGCCGTCCGCCATCAGGTTGAGCAGCTCGGCCAGGGCCTCAACGTTGGTTTCGAAGATGCGCCGCTCGTCCCTCTGGAAGCTATAGGCCCCGTGGGCCGCGCAGTGAAAGACGACCCTGGGCCGGATCCGGCCCAGGACCTCGCGGACCGAGGCCGGATTGAGCAGGTCGAGCCGGACCAGGCGCTCTTCCGGTACGTCTTCCAGCCGCCAGGCTCCGCTGCGATACCGGGCGCCGAACACGTCGTCCCGGACTTCCAGAAGCCCGCGCAGCAGGTTGGCTCCGATGAACCCCCCGGCGCCGATCACCAGGATCGGCCCGGGCAGGGCGGCCATGTCGGATTGTATTGTCATGGTTGAGATTCCATATTCATCAGGGTTCTCCGAATCGAGTCCGGGTCCAGACCGCATTCCCGGCGGTGGAAGGGCTGGGAGCCGTACCGGCCCGAGGGATAGCCCTGGGCCGAGAGCAGTCGAAAGCGGGGCATCCGCCAGCCGTGCTCCGCGCCCCACAGGGCCAGGCCAGCGCCCGCGCCGCCGTGGGCCCGGTGTTCCTCGACCACCAGCAGACCCGGCGCCTGCTCGATCCTGCGGGCGAACGCCTCCGGCGGCGGATACCGGGTAAGGGGCAGGGCTCCCATCGTCCAGACCTCGATGCCCATGTTTTTAAGATCACCCAGGGCCAGGCCGAGAACGGTTCCGGCCAAGGGTCCGCAGACCGCGGCCACGGGCCCGTCGCCTTCGGTCAACCTCCGCCAGGGTTGCCAGGGCGGGGGTTCGTAACCCGGCGGCGTTTCCTCCAGGCCCAGCCTAACATACGACGGTTCCTCAAGGGCCGAGGCGCGGCCGACCACTTCGGCCAGGTCCCGGTTAAAAGCCGGAATCAAGGCATGCATGCCGGGTAGCGCGGACAGCAGGCCGTAGTCTTCCAAAGCGTGGTGCGAGGGCCCCATGACCCCGTAGCCGTATCCCCCGCCGTTGGCCACCAGGCGCGCCGGCAGGCCGTGCAGGCAGAGGTCGTTGCGAATCTGTTCAAGGGGCCGGGCGTACAGGAACGGGCCGATGGAATAGGCCCAGACCTCCAGCCCCTCCCGGGCCAGCCCGGCGGCCACGCCGATCATATTCTGCTCGGCCACGCCGCAGTTGATGAATCGTTCCCCCAAAAGGTCTCGCAACGGCTCCAGGAAACCGAAGCCCAGGTCCCCGGTGAGGAAGACCACCTCCTCCCGGCGGACCGCGTGTTCGCCCAGGGCGCGGGTGAAAGCCGACCGCATCCGCTCACCAACTCGTCAGATCGTCCATGGCGGTCTGGAACGTCTCCTGGTCCAGGGGCAGATAATGGGAGGCCACCTGGTTCTCGAAGGCCCGCACCCCTTTGCCCTTGACCGTGTTCAAGAGAACCGCCCGCACCTGCCCGCCCTCGGGCTTGACCAGCGCGGCCTCGACGGCCTCGGGGTCATGGCCGTCCACCTCGATCGTCTCCACGCCGAAGCCCTGAAACTTGGGCCCCAGCGGGTCGAGTGAGGCCACCTCGGCGGTTGCGCCAAAGGCCTGCAACCGGTTGGCGTCCACCAGCACGGTCAGGTGGCCGAGCCGCCGGTGCGCGGCGAAGATTAAAGCCTCCCAGTTCGGCCCGGACTGCCACTCGCCGTCCGAGGTCAGGCAGAAAACCCGGCGCGTCTCTTTTTTCAAGCGAGCCGCCAGGGCCAGGCCGGCGGCGAAGGGCAGGCCGTGTCCCAGACTTCCGGAGGCGAAGAGCACTTCCTTTAAACCCTTGGCCGGCGGGTGCCCGGCCAGAAGCGTGGCGTCCCGGTGAAAGCTTTCCAGAGGCTCCTCCAACCGGCCCAGGGACCAGAGGGTCACGTACAGCGCGCCCGCGGCGTGCCCCTTGGAGAGCACGAACCGGTCCTCGGGCCTCATCACCCGGTGAAATAGCACCATCAGAGCGTCGAGGCAGGACAGGTTTCCGCCCACGTGCCCCACGCCGCTTTGGAAGTGCAATTCCAGCATCCTTTTCCTGGCGGAGACGATTTTCGTTTTCACGATTCACCTCCCGGGGTTGACCGGCTGGAGCGAGGCAGGTGCTGTTTTCCCATGGCTCCCGACGCGCGCGTCGCTTTTTTGATGGTTGAAGAATTCGTGCCTCAAAGGCTGGTTTTTTATTGAACCCTTGGGCGAGCGGCCTTGTCAAGGTAAAAAGGCCAGGATTGGCGGGATGTGCGGGCTGCCGCCCTGTTTCAGTGACCCTGGGGTGGGCAGGCGGTGCGCGTTTGGAAGGGGAGTTTTCGGGAGTGATTCCCGGCAGGTGGTTCTTGCCTTCGCGCCTCTTTTTTGGTATCCCCTCTTAGGGCTTGGGGAACGCACCGAAGCTTCTCGGGTCGTGTTTTCCGGATCCCGGTCGGCGGAAAGCGGCCGGCGCGCTGCCGGCTTTTCCCGAGCGATTGCGCCTGTAGCTCAGTCGGATAGAGCAACGGACTTCTAATCCGTAGGTCGCAGGTTCGAATCCTGCCAGGCGCGCCAATAAAATCTGTGGGTTACTGCAGAATGGTCCGTAGCCCTCTTTATTTGCGCGGGACTTTGAGTGGGACTTTGGTTGAAATAATTTTTTTATTCCCTCCTATGTGCGCCGTGGAGCAAAAATATTCTCAACAATACCAAACGGTTAAAAATTTGAGGATTTGAGGAGGCGAGAAAAACGGACTATTGATCCGTTTGTCGTTCCCCTACGAATGAATATTGACCTTATCCCCGGATTTAGGTCCATTTATTGAGTGAGTATTCCGGCAGGATCGGCTACGTTGGGTAGAGGAGGTTTTGCTGTGAAGAAGAGCCAGTACACCGAGGAGCTGATCGCCTACGCCTTGCAACAAGCGGAACATGGAGCGCCAAAAGTCATAGCCAACAATAACTATCTATCTTCCGATCTAACAGCCTACCATCCTAAAACCGTCACAGAGCCAAATATGCCGACGGTCAACACTTACACGTTGTAGTGCCATACATCCCTATTGGAACTTGATAGCTTTTTCGAGGAGATCCCGAGAAAGGCTGGCAAACTCAAGCGAGGCCTTCTTTTTGGGGGACTCTTAATCCGTAGCGACATGGGATCATATCCCAACTGGATAACCAAAGCGCTAGTTCCTGAGGACCATGCCCTCCAATAAATGAAACGCGCCCTCCAAATCAGTTCCTGGAGGTGGGTCCAACTGAGAAGAAACGACTGCGTCCAGGCGATCTTATTGGCAGTTCACATACCCCTGGGTGATCATCGGCCTTAGTTGCGTAGCGATAACTGATGCGTGCATATCTATTTGACAGGGAGAGGTTTTTGGGATTACTATTACTAAAAAGAAAAATATGATTCCTTCATAGAATTTTCGGTCAGTTTCTCCTGAGTGACGGTTCTATCTTGGTCGCAAGTAGGTGGGAGAGGAGGCCTCAGGTGGACATTCGGGAACCTGATATTACTCAGGCCGATTTGCTGATCCTTTTGGACAACAACTTCAATCCGGACAATGTGTGTATCGTCACCGGTGCGGCCAGCGGCATCGGCCGGGCAACGGCCGTGGCCGCTGCGACCAATCACTTAAACACCGTGGGCTTGGACATCGACGAAAAAGGCGGTCAAGAGACTGTGGACATCGCCGCGGGTCTGGGCGGCAAGATCACCTTTATCAAAACAGACCTGTGTAACGATGCCGAGATCGAGCAGGCCGTTTCCAGATCGGCCGAACTGGGCGCGATAAAATACCTGGCCAATATCGCCGGTATTCAGCATATCGACAGCGTGGATAACTTCCCCATGGAAAAGTACGACCTCATGGAACGGCTCATGCTCCGGGCGCCCTTCCTGCTTTCCAAATTAGTCATCCCGCATATGAAGAAAAGCGGGGACGGCGCGGGCGTCATCGGTAACATGGCCTCGGTCCACGCCCACATCACGACGTTGAACAAGCCGGTGTACAACATCACCAAATTCGGACTACGGGCCTTGACCCAATCCATCTCCGCGGAAGGCGAGGGCAAAATCCGCTCTTTCTCGGTCAGCACCGGGTTTGTGAAGACCGCTTTGGCCTTGAAACAGATTCCGGCCCAGGCCGAGCAGCGGGGCATTACCCCGGAGGAGGTGGTCCGGTCCGTTATGATGGGCACCTCCCGGGTCAAGGAGATGATGTCGCCCATCGAGGTGGGCAATTTGTTTGTTTTCGGTTTTTCCCGCTTTGCCCGATACCTGGTGGGAGGAGATTTGCTCTTCGACGGAGGCATGGTGCTCACCTACTGAGGGCTCAAGCTCTGACACCGAGCTACAGCCAGGGCTTGACCATATAAATAGGGACAGGTTGCTTTAGCGCTCACCTGGGTAGGCTTTATTCATGTTGGTAACCTTAATCGCCGAGGGAGGGGAGAAGATGAAGATCAGCAAAATAAGGCTTGCGGGTGTTTTTTTCGTCTTGAGCTTCTTGGTTTTTAGTCTGGTCGGTTTTGAAGTCATGGCGGCTGGGCCGATCAAGATCGGCATCATTCAGGGCCTGAGTGGCGCCTACGAGGTGTACGGCAAGCAGGAGATCACCGGCTTCAAGATGGGGCTGGAATACGCGACCAAGGGAACCAACAAGATTCTCGGCCGCGACGTTGAACTCATCATCGAGGATACGCAGCTCAACCCGGCCCGGGGTAAAATGCTGCTGACCAAGCTCTACAGCGACGACAAGGTGGACCTGGCCGTGGGCGGGACCAGCAGCGCTGTGGCTTTGGCCGTCTTGCCCGTGGCTCAGGAATTCAAGAAGGTCCTGATCGTGGAACCAGCGGTGGCCGACTCCATCACCGGCGAGGCCTGGAATCGCTATATCTTCCGCACCGGCCGGAACTCGGGCCAGGACGCCATCGCCAATGCCGCCGCCGTGTCCAAGCCCGGCGTAAGCATCGCCACCATTGCCCAGGACTATGCCTTTGGCCGGGACGGCGTGGCGGCCTATAAGGCGGCCGCGGAACGCTTCGGGGCCAAGATCGTCCATGAAGAGTACGCCGACCCCAAGGCCACGGATTTCACGGCCCCGCTGCAGCGGATCATCGAGGCCCTCAAGGACAAACCCGCGCCCAAATACGTTTTCGTCATCTGGGCCGGCAAGGGCGGCCCCGTGCCTCAGATGCTTTCCAGCGGGCTGGACAAGTACGGCATCCAGATCACCAGCGGCAGCAACGTCATCCCGGTTCTCAAGCTGATGAAACCGTTAGCCGGCATGGTCGGCGCGGCGTATTACTACTACGAGAATCCGAAAAACGAGGTCAACGACTGGTTTGTCAAGGAGCACATGAAACGGTTCAAGGAGCCGCCGGATTTCTTCACCTGCGGCGGGTTTGCCGCGGCCATGGCCGTGGTGGCTGGCATTCAGAAGGCCGGTGGCACCGACACCGAAAAGCTGATCTCGGCCATGGAGGGCATGAGCTTCATGACCCCCAAGGGGACCATGACCTTCAGGAAGGAAGACCATCAGGCCTTGCAGTCCATGTTTGCCATCAAGCTTGAAGTCAAGCCCGGCGTGGATTGGGCCGTGCCCGTGCTCCAGCGGGAACTGACGCCCGAGGAAACCGCGCCGCCGATCCTGGTCAATAAGAAATAGCACCATTCATTTCAGTCCCGTTCGCGGGAGGGTCTTAGCGGCCCTCCCGCTGTAAAGCCCTGTGTAGTACCGAATCGGAAGGCTCGAAGCAGAGCTTGTATGGACCAGAATAACGAAAAACCGATCATCGAAACAGAGGACCTGACCATCCGTTTCGGCGGCCAGACCGCCGTGGACCGGGTGAACCTCAAGGTCGCGCCGATCAAGCTCAAATCCATTATCGGCCCGAACGGCGCCGGCAAAACCACCCTGTTCAATCTCCTCACCGGTCAGTATAAGCCGTCGGACGGCAAGATATTTCTAAAAGGCCGGGACGTGACCCCGCTCAGCGCAGCCAAGAGAACGCGGCTGGGCATGGGACGGTCTTTTCAACTGACAAACATTTTTCCCCTGCTTACCGTTTTGGAAAACGTGCGTGTAGCCATTCAATCGCGGCAAGGCGTCGGCTTCAATTTCTGGAGAAGTTTTCGGCATTTTCCGGAACAGGAGGACGAGGCCTACGAAATCCTGAAGCAGGTTCTACTGGAAGACAAATGGGCTTTTCCGGCCGGCGCGTTGACCCACGGCGAACAGCGAAAACTGGAGATCGCCATCCTGCTCGGCTTGGAGCCGGAGATTCTGCTTCTGGACGAACCCACGGCCGGCATGTCCCAGGAGGAGGTGCCGGCCATCCTGGAGATTCTTAAGCAGATTAAAAACTCGCGAACACGGACCATGCTGCTGGTCGAGCACAAGATGGATATGATCATGACCCTCTCCGACAGCATCGCCGTGCTTCAGGACGGCCGGCTCATCGCCGACGGCGACCCGGAAGAGATCAAAGAGAGCGAGGAAGTGCAGTCTGCATATCTGGGCGGGGGGCTGAAGCGTGAGTAACGCGGTTTTACGGGTCGAAGGGATTCATACCCTCATCGGCCAGCACCACATTCTGCAGGGCTTGTCGTTTCAAGCCAAAAACGAAGCGGTGACCGTGCTCATCGGCCGGAACGGCGCGGGCAAAAGCACGGCCCTGAAAACCGTTATGGGACTTTATGCTCCGTCCAAAGGAAGGATTCTTTTTCAAGACCAGGAAACCAGCCGCTTAAAACCCTACCATGTGGCGCGACTGGGCATCGGCTATGTGCCCGAGGACATGGGCATCTTCTCGGAGCTGACGGTTGAAGAGAACATGCGCGTGGCCATGCTTCGGGAGGATGAAGCGACCGATGAACGCCTGACAACGATTTTCGAGATTTTCGCCGATCTGAAAAGATTCTGGAAGAGCAAGGCCGGGAACCTAAGCGGCGGGCAGAAGCAGATGCTGGCCATTGCCCGGTCCATGGTCAACGAAACCAGCCTGCTCCTGATCGACGAGCCCACCAAGGGTTTGGCGCCCATTCTGGTGGATGCCCTCATCGAGGTCATTTCCGAAATCAAGAAACGCACCGTGATCGTGCTGGTCGAACAGAACTTCTACATGGCCAGCAGCGTGGGCGACTATTACTACATCCTGGACAACGGGACCGCGGTCCATGACGGCCTTATGACCGACCTGATCGACAACGACGAGCTGAAGAGCAGATACCTCGGCATTTCCAGGGACGCATAACCATGCGAGAGACTCGGTAATGTTCCAAGCGGCTATGAAAAAGCACAAGCAGAAGGTGACCCTGATCGGGGCCGTTCTGCTTCTTCTCCTTCCGCTTGTGGCCATCCAGCCCAAGGTGTACCTGACCCTGACCATCGCGGGCTTTGCCATGGGCATGCTGATCTTTCTGGTGGCTTCGGGGTTGAGCATTATTTTCGGGTTGCTCGACGTACTGAATTTCGCTCACGGCGCCTGTTTCGCCTGGGGGGCCTATGTGGGGTTCACCACGCTGAATTCCCTGATGGACTGGGTCACATCCACGTCGCTTGTCCAAAACATTGCCGCCTTCCTGATCGCGGTCCTGGCCGCCTTTGTGGCCGTGGCCGTCTTGGGGATTCTCATCGAACGGGTCATTGTGCGCCGGGTGTACGGGCTGCACCTCTTCCAAATCCTGATCCTGTTCGGCACGACCATCGTGCTCGAAGAATTGATCCGCATCGTCTGGGGACCCAACGACGAAGTCATGCCCGTGCCTTTCAATTTCGTCGGCAACTGGGACATCATGGACATCATTGTCCTCCGGTATCCCATCATCGCCATCCTGATCGGGGTGCTGGTCTATGGGGTGACCCAGTTCGTCCTGAAGAAAACCCGCATCGGATTGATCGTGCGGGCCGGGGTGGAAAACCGGGACATGGTCCAGGCCATGGGCCACAACATCTCGCTGCTTTTCACCAGCGTCTTCGCGGTCGGCGCCGGTCTGGCCGCCCTGGGCGGCTTGGCCATGGCCCTGTTCAGCCTACAGGTCTATCCCGGCATGGGCTCGCAGTATCTGATCTTCGCCTTTATCGTGGTCATTATCGGCGGCCTGGGCAGCGTGACCGGTTCACTGGTGGGGGCGCTCCTGGTGGGGCTTTCCTACAACTACGTGGCCTACCTGTTGCCGCCCGCGGCCGTGGGGGTGAACATCCTCATCATGTTCGTCATCCTCCTCATCAAGCCGACCGGGCTTTTCGCGCCGGGCAAGTAACGAAAACAAGACATGGCCGAACTTTCACCCATACGCATTTTCCGGGGCCTGGAATCCAGGAAACGCTTTCGCAGCGGCGGCTTCTTTTTAAAAGCCGGGCTGCTGGTCCTTTTCCTGTTCGCCCCCTTCCTGTTCCCTTCGTTCAAATCCATCGATCTGGTCATGCGGATCGTGATCTTCGCCACGTTGGTGGCCAGTTTCGATATCCTCCTGGGCTACACCGGGATCATCTCCTTCGGCCACGGCATGTTCTTCGGGATCGGCGCCTACAGCATGGGTTTCCTTCTGAGCAAGTACGGCTCCCCGACCTATCTAAACATGTTCCTGGCCTTCTTTATCGCTGTTTTTGTTTCCATCCTGTTGGCCCTGGTCATCAGCTTCTTGTCGCTGAGGGTCAAAGCCATCTTCTTTGCCATGATTACTTTGGCTCTGGCTGAATTTTCCCTGATCTTGGCCATGAAGCTGAGCCGACTCTCCGGCGGTGAAGACGGGATCAGCATTTCCCTGCCGGGCCTGTTTAAAGTGTCCTCCAATTTCGGCCATGTCCTGCATTTAGACATCACCGGCCGGATTGCGGCCTATTATTTTATTTTGCTGTGCTGTCTGATCCTGTTCCTCATGATGCTCCGGTTCACGCAATCGCCCTTCGGCCGGGTGCTTCAGTCGATCCGGGACAACGTCCAACGGGCCGAAGCGCTCGGCTACAGCACCTTCATCTTCCAGACCGTTTCGATCACCTTTGGCTGTATCGTGGCCGCCATCGTGGGTGGTCTTTACGCCGTGTGGGTGGGGTACATCAATCCCGAGTCCTGCCTGTCCACGTCCATTGTTCTGGACATCCTCATCATGGTCATCATCGGAGGCATGGGCACGTTGTATGGCGGGATCATCGGAGCGGCCTTTCTGCAGATCGCCCAGACCTTTCTGCCCGACCTGCAGAAACTGTCCCAGCATTTGTTCCCGCAAGCGAGCCTCTTGCACACGGCCATGGAACGCTGGCTGCTCATTTTCGGGATTCTGTTCATCCTGGTGGTTTTTTTCTTTCCTCGGGGAGTCTTGGGCTCGATCCAGGACTACATGATGCGCCGTAAGGCGGGCAAGACGCTCGAATCGGGATAATCCATACACGAAAGACTGAACCTAGGTAGCGCAACATGGAGGGAAACTCATGTCCGAACCAAAAATGCAAAGAGTCAAAGGGGACGGGGTCGAGATTCAGTTGGCGATTTGGGAAGGCGAGGGAAAGAACGTCCTGTGCATCCACGGGCTCACGGCCAACAGCCGTTGCTGGGACACGCTTGCCGCGACCTTGACGCCCAAGTACCGGCTCATGGCCATGGATTTGCGGGGCAGAGGCCTGTCCGACAAGCCGCCTTCCGGCTATTCTATTGCCCAGCACGCCAAGGACGTTCGGGCCATTCTGGATGACTTGGGGATAGACAAGATCGCCATCATGGGGCATTCCCTGGGCGCGATCATCGCCATGTACTTTGGGGCCACATACCCGGAACGGGCGGACCGGCTCATTCTCATCGATGCCGGGGGCAAGGTTTCCCAGGAGCAGATGGAAAAATTTTTCGCGGGCATCAAGCCGTCCTTGGACCGCCTGGGCCAGGTTTTCCCGTCGTTCGAGGCCTATGTGGCGCCGCTCAAGCAAGTCCCGTTCAATCAATCCTGGTCGGCTGCGCTCGATACCTATTTCCGATACGAGATCGAGGAAGTGGCAGGCGGCGTGCGTTCGCGGATCCGTCCCGAAAATATCCAGGAAGAAATCCTGAACAACGCGGCCCTGGATGTGGCTCCGCTATACCCGAAAATCACAGCCCCGGTGCTGCTCTTGCGCGCAACCGAGGGTCTGCTGGCCAAAGACGATTATCTCCTCCCCAAAGACGCCGCCGATCGAATGGTGCGGGAGATTCCCAATGCAATGTGCGTGGACCTGGAGGGCACCAACCATTACACGATCGTCCTTAAAAGGAACGAGACTCGGGACAAGGCACTAAATCGCTTTTTGGATGCATAAAACGTTTGGGTTGCAAACTCAAGGATGGTCGTTTGTAGGACAGTGAAGGCGGAGGCCGGCCTTCTCCATCTGGAAAGTGAGGATGCTGGAAATTCACACCTTGTTTTATCCCTAAATCGAAGATTCGAGTCCTGCGGGGGGCATCATGATATTTCAGGGTTCACGGGATATCAGCTGAGCCCCGGTCACCGGCATGGCTCACGGGACCTTCGGGGCGGCCGCGGCGGCCGGCAAGCTGCTTGATCTGGATGAGCTGAAAATGGCCAATGCCATCGGCATCGCCGGATTCATCAATCCTCCGCAGACGTTTCGGAAATTCAATTTCACCACGCCCATCAGCATGGCCAAATACGCGCCGTTGGTGTGGGTGGCCCACGCCGGCGTGTCCGCCGCCATGTTGGCCGAAAGCGGCTATACCGGCGATACGCAGCTGTTTGAGGGGGATTATGGCTATGGCCGATACACGGGCGCCTTGAAATGGCGGCCGGACCGGGTCCTGAGGAACATCGGGGAGACCGTGCCCCGCCTGCGGCTGTTTTTCAAGGTCTTTCCCATGGGCCGGATTCTTCCCGGCGCCATCGATAATCTCATGGCGATCATCGAAGAAAACCGCCTGCAGCCCGAAGATATTGACCGGGTCACCGCCAAGATTCATGTCCTGGGCAGTTTCCCTTGCTTCACGGAAAATCGGCTCGAAACCCAGGATGATTACTGCTTCAACGCCTCTTATGCCTTAAGCTGCGCCGCCCACAGGATCCCGCCGGTCAAATGGCACATGGATGAAACAAGGTATGCCGCCCATGTCCGGGATTTCATGCAAAAGATCACCGTGGTGTTCGATGAAAAACAGGACGGACTGGCCATGATCGAGGATTCCCAGGCCCGACCCATGTGGGTGGAAGTGGCGGCCAAGGGCAAGACCTTCAGAAGCGAAAGTTCTCACATCCTTGGTTCCTACCATCCGCAGGAATATCGCATGACCGATGAGATGCTAAAAGCCAAATTCAGGAACAACGCCCTCCAGCTACTGCCCGCGGAAAACGTGGCGAGAATCGAGCGGATGGTTTTTGCCTTGGAAGACTTGGAGGATGTCCATGCGCTCATGAAATGGGTGTCGAAGAAATAAGGGCGCGCAGGACAATGAACACATTGACAGGGGCATAAGGCATATAGAGGGAAAAATGTCTGAACAGAGGAACCATGAGATCGATGTCACCGGGGAACTGGCCGCGTACATATCCGAAAGCGGAAACACGGCGCTGCCTCCGGAAGTGCAGGAAAAGGCCAAGCACCATATCTTGGACAGCCTGGCCGCCGTTATTTTCGGGTCCTCGCTTAAGCCGGGACGGTTGGCCATTGAATTCGTCAAAAGCCAGGGCGGGGTGGAAGAGGCTCAGGTGGCGGGCGCGGGCATAAAAACCACCGCCATCAACGCGGCCCTGGCCAACGGAACCATGGGCCATGCAGCGGAGATCGATGACTACCAGTCCACGTCGTTGACCCATGCGGGCATCGCCGTGTTACCCGCGGCGCTGGCGGCGGCGGAAAAGCAGGGGGCCGACGGCGCCCGGTTCATCCGGGGCATTGTGGCCGGATATGACATGGCCTGCCGGATCACCCACGCCATGGGCATCGATAATTTCGGAAGACTCGGCCTGGCCTCCCACAGCGTCAGCGGCACTTTCGGAGCCGCGGTGGCCACCGCGTCCATCATGAATCTCGATGCGCTACGAGTACGGTATGTGCTTTCCTACGCGGTGCAGCAGGCCTCCGGGAGCCTGAACTGGATGCGGGACGAAGAGCATGTGGAAAAGGCGTTTTGCTATGGCGGCATGCCGGCTCGCAACGGCATGACGGCCGCGGTTTTCGTTCAAATGGGATTCACGGGCGTCCACGATCCGTTTGTAGGGTGGCCCAATTACCTTTATTTTTTTACCAGGGACGTGAACAAACCCAAGGTGCTCATCGACGGACTGGGCAGCCGCTTTGAAATCATGGGCAACAATATCAAGAAGTATGCCGTGGGGGGCCCGATCCAGGCGCCGCTGGATGGATTGTTGCTCCTGATGGAGCGACACGGATTCACGACCGAGGATGTGGCGGAGATTGAGGTACGTCTGTCCAACGAAGGATTGACCGTGGTCAACGACCGGGACATGCCCAACGTGAACCTGCAGTATAACCTGGCCACGGCACTGGTGGACGGGAAGTCCAGCTACGAATCCACCATATCCTATGAACGCATGTCCGATCCCGCGATCGTGGCCTTGAGAAGCCGGGTCCAGTTGCTGCACGAGCCTGCATTCGACGAACTGACGCTCCGGCGCAACGCGGTCGTGACTGTTACGTTACGCGACGGGAGGCAATACACCGAGCATATCAAGGCGGTGCGGTGCAGGGAGAAAAGCGGACCCGGCTGTTGATCGAAAAAGTGCGGGGCCTGGAAAACGTCGAGAACATGCGGGAGCTGGGAAAGCTTATTGCGAGTCCATAGGAACGGACACGCCAGCCCGCCCCCATGGACGATGAGGGTTGGCGAAGTCTTACGTACGCGTCCCCACGAAGGTCTCGCCCTCCCAGGGCAACCGCACCGGCATGTCGTCCCATAAGCGTCGCTCTTCGCTTCTGGGGTCGTAGGCCAGATTGCAGGGTACATCAAACAGCATGGTGGCCCGTCTTTTCAGGTCATAGGGCTCCCAAGCCGGTATGCCTTCATGGCCGGGATTGCCTGTGCGGGCGAAATGAATCCAGGCCTGGCTCATCATCGCGCCCAGCTTGAAACGGTCCTTACGCGTCCCCACCATGGCGGTTTTGACGATGTTGTTGAACGCAAACGGGATTTCCATGGTGTGGGCGGCCTTGAGCAGGCCGTAGTTGGTTTCCCAGGTGAAAAGATACATATAGACCGGCGCGCCACCTTGTCCGGCTTTCTGTTCCGCGGTCCGGATGGACAGGAGCCGGCGGTCTTCGCTGGTGATGGCCACGAACAGGTCCCAGGGGGTTTCTTCGGGCCGGTTCTTGCGATGGACCTCGATGACCCGGGCGGTTTTGTCTCCGAACATGGGTGTGAGCCTCTCGGCCAACTGCCTTTCCGTCAATTGCCCGGCATTTTCCATGCGGGCGTAGAAAATGGACATCTCGTCCTTGTTGGTACCGATGATCAGAGGCACGTCCCTACCGTATTCCGAGGCCGGATCAAAGGGGTTGGCCGGCAGTATCTTTCCGTCCACCACGGGTGACAGCACCATCCAGCGTCCGGCCTGGCTGGCGGGCAGCCCCGGGTCCTCACTGCGATAGAGAAACCGTCCGGTCTCCCGGAAGAGCTGCTTGACCGGCATCTGTTGCAGCGCGTCCAGGTCTCCTTTTCGGATTTTCAGCCAGTCGAATAGACCCTCGGCCAGCCGGTCGGCATACGGCCTGGGTACGCCGCGAGGATGCGCGCCGCTCTGGATAACGCCTTTGTGAAACAGGCCCTTCGCCACGGGCATGCCCATGAGAACGCTCACCTTCCGGCCGCCGCCGGATTCCCCGAAGATGGTCACGTTGCCGGGGTCCCCGCCAAAGGTCTCGATGTTGTCCCTCACCCATTTCAAGGCATGGACAATATCCAACAGGCCCGCGTTAACGGAACCGGCCAATTCCGGTCCGCATGTGGACTCCAGGCATAAAAATCCGAAGATGCTGAGCCGATGATTCAAACTGACCACCACCACATCCCCGCCCCTGGCCAGATTGCTGCCGTCCGTGAGCGGGGTGCGGGCGGACCCGGAAGAGAAGCCTCCTCCGTGGAGCCAGATCATGACCGGGCGCCTGGCGGCCTTGTCCGGTGAAGGGGTCCAGACGTTGAGCCTCAGACAGTCCTCACTCATGTATTCGTCAATGGCGTCTTCGCTCATAGGGGGCTGGGGACAGGCCGGCCCATGTTCCAGGGTGTCTTTGATTCCGGTCCAGGGTTCGGGGTCTCGGGGCGCCAGGAACCGGTTCCTTCCGCCCGTATCCGCGCCGTAGGGGATGCCTTTGAACACGTGCACGCCGGTATCTCTGACATAGCCGCGAATCCGACCGAAATTTGTCGTTACAATGGTTTCATTCATGGTTTTGTTTCCCTTATCGGTATCTCTTACAGGCTCAAGCCCCCGTCCAGATACAAGGTTTGACCGGTCATATAATCGGAGGCCGGGGAGGCCAGGTAAAGGGCCAGATGCCCCACTTCCCTTAGTCTTCCGGTGCGCCCCAGCGGGATCGCTTTTTTAGCCCACGCGGCCAGTCTTTTTTCACGTTCCTCGGTCAGTTCCAAGGGCTCGGGATACAGGCCCGGCGCAATGGAATTGATGTTGATCCCATACGGCGCCCATTCCAAGGCCTGGGTTCGGGTGAATCCCACCACCGCGGCCTTGGCCAAGCTGTAGATAGCAACCTCGCCGCCACTACGGCCGGCCGTATAGGAAGAGATATTGATGATCTTGCCGGCGCGTCTTGCCAGCATTTGTGGGCCCACGGCGCGGGTGCAAAGAATTGTGGCCATCATGTTGACGTCGATGATTTTTTTCAGGTCTTCATCATGGATGGTTCCACTGTCCTTGTCCGGGAGTTTGACCAGGGAGTGACGGATGGCGTCGCCGAGGCAGTTTACCAGGATGTCAATGCGGCCGAAAGTATTCATGACCGCGCCGACCACCTCATTCACACCGGCTGTATTTGTCACGTCTCCCAATACAGGCACGATTTTTCGGCCGGTCTTTTCGGCGATGCTTCTGGCTGTATTTGTCACATGACGGTCCGTCAGGGCATTGATGGCCACGTCCGCTCCGGCTTCGGCCAACACCTCCGCGATGCCCCGGCCGATACCCCGGCCAGCGCCGGTAATCAGGGCCACCTTGTTCGATAGATCAAATTCCCGGATCATACCCGCTTCTCCATTTGTAGGCCGTGCGAACTCCAGTCCAAAGCTTTCTTCATTTCTTTTTCCCGCCCTCGGCGCCATTACATCGTTCTTTTTTCGATATGTAGGCCCCCCAGAGATACGCAAAGAGCGGCCGCTATATCTTGTCATGGGATTTGTGGCCCTATATCATACCGTCCCAGAGTTTTCTCTCTCTGCCGAATGGATCTGATTCCAGGTGGGTGTCAACACCAAATACCATGGTTCTACGCTGATCAGGATCGTATCCCGGCCAAACACCGATCCGGTCGTGGCTGGGATTGGCGCATTTCGCAAAGCTTGTCCAGGCATCCATCATGGCGGCTGAAATATTGTCTGTATCCGAGTTTCGAGACGGATAGATACCCCGTTGTTTTTCCCCCAGCGTGCCAAACACAAATGGAATCTCAAGGGCGTGGCAGGCACCCAGCCCCCCGCCCAAGGCCGTTGATTTGTAGGTGAAGAGATAGGAATAGACATTCTTCTGTTGCCCACATTGGGCTTCCGCCCATCGCAGGGCCGGTATCCTGAACCTAATATCCGTCATGACCGCATCCACGATGTCCTGCGGTTCCGAGGGAAGTATCCCTTTTCGTTGTAATGTATAGGTTTCGATCACTTTTGCGGCATAGGCTTCATCCCGTCCAAAGGGTTTGAAAAGGGCATGGATGATAGAGACGAGAGACTTCTCATTCGGCTGTTGTTTGGGCGGGCGCAGGGCGGAGTAGAGCTTGGCTTCGTCAAGGTTGGTGCCGATCATCAAGGGAATATCCCGGGCGTAGCCTTCCCCAACGGCCGTGTATGGATGCTGGGGCAGGGTTGTGCCGTCCACGTAAGCGCCATAGGGAAAATCCCCGCCGGTGGCCCGGGCCGCCAGCTCCAGTTTGGTCTGCGCTTTCACGATTTTTTCCGTCGGGATTTTTGAAAGCGTTTCCATGTCTATTTCTTTAAGACCGAGTTCCTCCAGAACCTTTGTCGTCCCTCGGATTCCGGCTTTGGGGCGGTGACGTCGGGGATGGGCGGTTCCGCTCTGGGCGATGGCCTTGTGAAACAACCCTTTGGCATCAGGCATGGCCAGAAGGCAGCAAACGGCAACGGCGCCCGCGGATTCCCCGAATATCGTGACGTTATCGGGATCACCACCAAAGGCGGCGATATTGTCTTTGACCCATCTCAGCGCGGTAATCATATCCTGAATGCCCAAGTTGGCGATCCTGTTTTCCACATATAAAAACCCGAATATCCCCACCCGGTAGTTGATGGTCACTACCACCACGTCCCCCCGCTCGGCCAGTTTCGATCCGTCCGTCCACGAACCGCTGCCAAAAGAGAATCCGCCCCCGTGAATCCAGAACATCACCGGGCGTTTTTTATTGTCTGTGCCCGGCGTCGACACATTCAGACTCAGGCATTCCGCCTCATCCTGAACGGCTTCGCGGCCGGGATTCATAACGGGATCGATTCGTTGGGGGGCGATGGGGCCGTATTGTGTGCAGTCCAGAACGCCATCCCAGGAAGCCTTGGTCACGGATGGCTTGAATCGCAGTTCGCTCACGGGCGGCTGAGCATATGGAATCCCTAAAAATATTTCTAAACTGTCTTTTTGGAACCCTCGAATTTTCCCGGCCGTGGTTTCAACAAAAATCGGATTGGTATTTTCCATTGGTATTCTCCTTGCTTACCCTTTCTCCTTTAAAGCTTGGATCTAATCCGAGAGGAGACGCTAAAACCATATTGTGCCTTTGACATCAAGATTGCGCTTCTTGTACTATGGCCGAGAAAAATAGTCCACAGACATTCAATCAAATCACTTTATCATTTTTTAGCTGTTCGATCTCTTTCGAACTGTATCCGTATTCCGCAAGCACCTTATCCGTGTGTTCTCCGAGAGAGGGCGCCGCGCTTCTTGCGGTCGCGACGGGCGTTTTGCTGAAGTTGAAAGGAAATTGCAGCATCTTTATATTTCCCAAACCGCGATGGCTTTCTTCTCGTATCAAGCCATTGGCTAGAATTTGTACATCACTGGCCAGGTCGGGGATGGTATTGCCCACCTCACTACTGTCCCGAATAATTTTTGTTCATACGGTAAAAACTTAATAATCTCAATATGAAAGATTGTGTAGAGAGCGTTTTCGATTTGAACTTCATCAGCGGGTTTCTCCATATTTTCTCCATCTCAGGATGGAGAGGGATGGAGCATGCACGAAGGACGACTCGTATTCGCCCAACTGATGGACTTTTTCCCCAGACACGAGTTCAACCAATGCGTGCGCCGCTACCAGGGCAATCACTGGGTGCACCACTTCTCGCGCCTGGACCAGTTCCTGGCCATGGCCTTCGCCCAACTGACCGGGCGCGAGGGCCTGCGCGACATCGAAAACTGCCTGCGAGCCATGGGCGGCAAACTCTATCACGCGGGCTTTCGAGGCCAAGTGGCCCGCAGCACTTTGGCCGTCGCCAGCGAAAGACGAGACTGGCGCATTTATGCGGACTTTGCTTACGTTCTCATCGCCGCGGCCCGCAAACTCCACGCCCGCGAAGATTTCGCCCTGGAACTGGACAACACCGTCAACACCCAAATCTGGATCGCTATCTCCGAATACGTCCTGGTGGCCATCGTCAAGAAACAATTGGGACTCGACCTGAGCACCTACACAATCCTACAGATTTTGAGTGTCACTCTTTTCGAGAAAATGCCCATTTTACGGGCCTTTGCGGACATCGATTACAAAAACCAGGGAGACGACCTCTTCAACCAATTGTAACTATTCAACTATTAACGGGACAGCAGTGGGGGCGACTCTCTCAGTATCTCCACGTGGATCGCCGCTGAGACGCAGAGGGAAAAGCCCCGCGGCCAATATGAACTCCTCCGGGACATTGTCGCATAAGTATCCGACAATCTTCCCCCCTTTCTCCTGCCATTGTCTGGCAGCCAGGTCGCGTCGGCGATAATGCTTTTGGAACTCATTAAATGCATTCATATTATTCTCTCTCTTCATTCAATGAACCAGCATGAAATGCCCTGATGGTGATTTGGCCTTCTTATCGGAATTATTCAGCATTTTCCACACGTTCTATTTTCCAAGGCATAGAACTCCGAAATTCACGTGTTTATCATACCTTGTGACCTCCCCTTGGTCATTGAGCCACTTTAAAACCTGCGTCGAATTCAGGTGAGAATCTCATGGCATCAGATTTTTGACCAGGTCATGGGAGATAAATCAGGTCGGAGTTTGGCTTTGGCCTCACCTGCTTCGGCTATGCCGTGCCACAGGTAATAAAAAAGTCGCTTGCAGAGCCCGGCTTTGTCTCTCTGGGTCTGCAAGCGGCTTCGAAGCCTATCGACCTTGTGTGGCGATCATGGTTTGATCTTCATATATTCGAACCTCGTGCCCGGCTTGGAACCCAGCTGCGGCTCCCACTGGACGATCTTCTTATCCATACCGTAATTATCATGGAAGGCCCACAGCATAACCCGCCAGTTGTCCGAGCGGACCAGCTTGGAAATCTTGCGGCCCCATTCCGCGGCTTCCTCGTCGTTTTTAGCGGACAGGGAGGCGTCCAGGGCCTCGTCCACACCCGGTATCTTGACATAGCCCCACAGGGCCTGGCTGGACAAGCCGTCCAGAACGTCCGCCCCGGGATGGCGTTCCGCGTCGTACCAGGAACCCCGGAAGGCCATGCCATGGAGTTTTTTGCCTTTAACCGCACCGAACCAGGCCCCGCCCTCGAACTGCTTGATGTTTAACTTGATGCCCACTTGGGCCAGAGTGGCCTGCATGGCCTCGGCCAGATACTTGTCCCCGACCGAGCAGTTGAAGTCAGCCTGGAAGCCTTTAGGATATCCGGCTTCGGCCAGCAAGGCCTTGGCCTTTTCTGGATCATAGGGGTCGGGCTTGACCGTGGGATCGTAGCCCAGGTTATAGGGGTTCAGCACCTCGCCCCAGGGTTCGGCCCCATCGAAAAGAATCTTCTCGCAGATGGACTTCCGATCGATGGCTAGGCTAACGGCCGCCCTGACCCGGTGATCCTTGAGCGGACTGGGTTGGTCGGGAAAGGCCAGGTCGTCGAAATCGAGTCCGGAAGCGACCGTGTACTTGACCTGCTTGAATTGCAGGTTCGGGTCGGACTTAACCACCGGAATGTGCGGGCCGATGAGCTGGGCGATGTCCACTTCACCGGCCTTGAGCATGGCCAGCCGCGTGGAATGCTCGGGCACGAACACGATCTTGAGCGTCTTGAACTCGGGAGACTTGCGGTGATGGTTGGGCACGGCCTCCATGGTGAAATACTGGTCCTGCTTGTAATCCACCCACTTGAACGGACCGGAGCCGATAGGCTTATCAGCAAAGCCTTTATCGCCAACCTGCTCGCGGTATTTCTTGGGCATCATGGCCCCATCCCACCAGAGCCGTTTCCACAGGTCCGGAGCCGGTGATTTGAGGTTGAAACGGACGTGATACGGGCCCACAACCTCGACGTTCTTGATCCGATTCCGGTAGGCGAAGCCGATAACCAACCGGAGTTCCTTGCGCATGAGGGTCTCCATGCTGAACTTCACGTCCTCGGCCGTGAGCGGATCGCCGTTGTGGAATTTAATCCCTTCATTGAGGAAAAAGTCCACGGAAAGCAGATCCGGGGCGATTTTCCAGGATTTAGCCACGGAAGGCAGGTAATTCAGGTCCACCGCGCAATCGACCAGGCCTTCAAAAACCGTGGTGGCGATGAGCGGTCCCTGGCCGCCCATGTGCGAGGCCGGGTCCCCGCCCACCTGGTAGAAGGCGCTGTAGTACGTGGCATAGACGACCGTGCCTTTGGGCGTTTCTGCAACCGCACTCGGTCCAGAAACCAAAAAGCTTGCCAGTAAGACGACACCCAGCAAGACCAGTCCTGCTATAGATCCATCTCGTCTCATAATCCCCTCCTTGCGGTGATGCGGTTTTATTTGCGGCTTGGGACGCCCATCGTTTCCTTTAAACATTGAATTCGGTCCTGGCCAGGATGTCATCCTGAAGGTCCTTGGTCAGGTCGATGAATCGATAGGAATATCCTGAGACCTTGACCATCAGATCCAGATAATCTCTTGGATGCTCCTGGGCATCCCGAAGCATTTCTTTGCTCATGGGATTGAACTGGACCTGCCTGCCGCCGAGTTCGACATAGCCTTCGAGCAGCGAGGCCATTTTTTCCACGCCTTCGTCGGTTTTAATGGACATGGGATTGAGGTTGATGTTGAAGCTCGTACCGCCGGACAAGGAGGCATCCGAGATTGTCGCCGCCGAGTGCAAGGCCGCGGTCATGCCCTTGATGTCCGTTCCGTTCACTGGAGACATCCCGTTGGAGACCGGCTCTCCGGCCAGACGTCCATCCGGCGTGGCTCCCAGCATCTGACCGGCGATCACCTGCCCGCCGGCGGAAATCAAGAGGCCTCGATAGGTGCCGCCGTCGATGGGGCGTTTGTGTTTGCGGGATTCCGTGGCCAGAATGTCGGCCACCCACGTCGCGATTTCATCGGCCTTGGGATCGTCGGTGCCGAACTTGGGCGCCTTGTGCAACAACTGCTGCCGGAGTTCTTCCGCCCCTTTGAAATTGTTGCGCAGGTGCTTGACCAGCTCTTCCATGGTCACGATCTTTTCCTCAAACACGGCCCAGCGAATAGCGGCTAAGGAATTGGCCACCGTGGCCAAGCCTTGAGCGGAGACACAGGCATGGTTGTATTTGGCGCCGCCCCGGGTCACGTCGAGCCCGGATTCGATGCAGCCTTCTATGGTCGATGACAGCAGCGGGGTGGGGAAGGATTCGGCGAAAACCGCATCCTTGGCATCCGTCAGTTTGACCATCATGTCGATGGCATGGGCCAACTGATCGGCAAAGGCCTTTTTCACGTCCTCGAAGGTTTTCATCTCACTGGCCGGGGGCGTCTTGAGCCCCACCTGTTTCCAGCCGGCCACGTAGCGGCGGCCTTCATGCAGGGCCATTTCCAGGGCGTTCTGAAAGCGGCAACTGCTGCCCGAGGTGTAGCCGTTGTTGTTGCCCGTGGAGGTCAGTTCCACGCAGCCCACGACGCCGAAATCCCTGGCGTCTTCCAGCGCATAGCCGTCGTTCAACAGGTCGGTGATGACCCGATGATCGTTATAGAAGGCGATACCGGCCGTTCTACGGTGGGTTTCGCAGGCCTTGACCAGAAAATCGCGGGGCATTTCGCGGGACAGGCGGACGGCCAGACCGTTTCGAAGTCCTTTCAAACGATAGTAGGATTCGAGCATGAGGAAGGAGACCTCGTTGGTGGCATCCCGGCCGTTTCTGTCCAGACCGCCGACGGTCACGTTGTTGGGACCGAATCCATTGAACGTGGACAGCTTGATGAAATACTCGTCCAGCAGCTCCAGCGCCTCATCCTTGTTGATCCGACCGGCCTCCAGGTCGCGCGCGTAATAGGGATAAAGGTACTGATCGACCCTGCCGGGGGCGAAAATCGAATCCTCCCCATAGCTCAGCACCAAGAGCGCCTGGCTCATCCACGTGGCCTGCACGGCATCGGCAAAGGTGATGGGCGGCTCCCAAGGTACGCGGCGGCAACGCTCGGCGATTTCCAGAAGCTCAGCCCGTCGGGATTCTGGGGCCTCGGCCGCGAGCTTTTCCGCGAGATCGGCGTAGCGCAGGCAATGTTCTTGAATCGCCTTTGTGGCCACCAGGACCGACTCCAGAAAGTCTTTACGCTGCTCGTACAAGGGATCGTTTTCTTCCAACCGGGTTAGACGCTGTACGGCCTGTTCATGGATACCGCCAAAACCCATGTCGAGGATCTTTTTAAGGCCTATGGTGACATGGCCCTGCATGTCCGCGGCTCCGGCAACCCACTGGTAGGACTTGATGCCGGGGTCCAGGCCTTCCTGCCTCCAGCGCTCGGTCATGAGGCTATTCAGGTTCTTGCCCTGCCAATAGGGAATGATGTCCTCTTTAAATTCCTTGATCTCTTCCGGGGTCAAGCTCGACAACCCTTTTCGCCATTCGTAGGCGTCTTCTCCGATGTCTTCCGTGTGTGGTTTGTCATCCCTATGCGATCTGTGAGAAGCCCCGCCGACGCTTGGCACATGGCCCAAGGAGCTTCTTTCAATACCCATGGGTCCGGCGACCTTTTTGATCGTCTTGGCGCCCACCAGACGTTCGTCATCGTCGATTTTGATGGTCATGTGGCGAAGCGTCTCCGCTAGCCCCCGGGCGGCGCGCATGCACGGCGGCTGGCCCTCGGTCTCCCGGTAGGCTTTGGTGTAGTACCTGGCGCGTTCGATGTCCGCTTCATAACAGCTTTTCAGCAGACTCTCCCGCAGCCGGCCGATCCTGTCCGAATATCCCGGTTCCTGATAACCCCTCCCCATGGCCCATTCCTCCCTATGGTTTGCTTAAACTTTTGATGAATCGTTATTTCGCTTTTTCGTCCTTGGCCAACCCGGACCAGCACACACAGCCCACGCCTTCCTGCCTGGCGATATCCGCCAGTCTCTCGATGGATTCGCTGGAAACCAAGGAGGTTCCCTCAAGCGTCCAGTCCATGCCCAACCGGCTGTATTTGGCCCGGCAGGTGTTGTTGAAGACCAACAGGTCGTATCGCTCCACGGTCGGCAGGCATTTCGTGATGAAACGGGCGGTCAGGCGGATGTTTTGGGCCGAGTCGTTGTACCCCGGAATCACCGGCGTTCGGATCCACATGGCCTTGCCCATGCTCGCGATGTTTCGGGCGTTTTCCAGGATCAGCTCCAAGGGCAGCCCGGTGTGTCTTTTATGGCTGAGGCTGTCCATGACCTTGAGATCGTAGAGCACCAGATCCGCGAGTTCGACCAACGGCCGCAGCGTTTCCCAGCTTGCCCCTCCGCATGTATCCAGAGCCACATGAATGCCTTCTCTCCTGAAAGCGGTCATGAGCCGCGCCGCAAAGTCCGCCTGCATCGAGACTTCGCCGCCGGAAAGCGTGACGCCGCCGCCGGATTTATCGTAGAAAACCTTGTCCCGCACCACCATCCTGACCAGTTCATCCACGGTGTAGGATTGGCCCATGACCTCCATCGCCGTGGCCGGGCAGGCTTGAGCGCACTCTCCGCAAGCGTCGCAAAGCGAACGATCGATCTCCATGCCTTCCCGAGAAAGACGCAAGGCCCCTTTGGAACACGCCTCCAGGCAATCCTTAGCGCCGATACAGCGCACCTCGTACCAGACCAGCTCGGGCTGCGGCCTCATCCCTTCAGGGTTGTGGCACCAGGGGCAATGCATCGGACAACCCTTGAAAAAAATGGTGGTGCGTATGCCCTGCCCGTCTTCGGTCGAATGAAACTGGATGTTGAAGGCCCTGCCGGTGAGCGGCTCCTGGTTAACAGCGATCGCGGGTTCTGTTGACGGGTACGCGCGTCTGGTCATTTTTTACTTAAAGGTGACAACACGGTTAGGGTATCGATGCCACAATACTTTCTATGATGTACATTACTTTACAGTTTTGATATATGGAGTCAGGGGTTGTTGTCAAATGGTTTCTGCCGGCTCTCGGTCGAGGGTAGGATTGATAAATACTTAAATTTATATAAAATGAAAAAGCGAGCGAACCGGGTTAATTTGAAAAAATCTCGTAGTTGCGCAGGGTTGTAACTTTTGACATTATAGAGTAGCTTCACAGTTGTCCGATAGTTGCCAATGAATCGGGTTGGGGCGGCGAAACTGACGGAAGAGGGGTTAAAGCAATGAAAGAAAGGTCAGGAATGTTGATCGCGGAATTGGAAAAACAATCGGGCATTCGTCGCTCGACCATACATCATTACATACGAACCGGGTTGTTGCCTCAGCCATACAAGACGGGCCAAACCATGGCCTATTACGATGAAAGCCACGTACGAAGGCTGGAGCTGATCGAAAAAATCAAGCTGGATTACATCAAAAATACCAAGGCCACCCGAGTGCCTCTTGATTTCATTTTGAACAAAATCAGTGAAGGATATACCTTGGCCAAAAGTCAGGAGACAACCGCGACCAGGCCGAAAGTGAAAAACGGGGAGAAGGCGCAAAAGAAAAAAGAAGAGATCATCGAAGCCACTTTGAAATTATATGCGAAGCGCGGTTACTATCTGACCAACATCCGGGAAATCGCCAGAGAGGTGGGGATATCTCCACCGACGTTTTATTACTATTTTCAGGATAAGCGGGAGCTTTTCATAGAAGCCATCGAATACGTGATGAGAAAGTACCGTCGCGAAATGGAAGAAGCTTTGGCTGGGGAACCGGACCGGGCCAAGAGAAGCATTATCATGTTTCGAATTTTTCATGCCCATTATCCACAAATAGGAGAAATTTTACATCAATTGAGGGCCGCCGTGGCCGTCGGCGACCCCTGGGCCAAAGAGCGACTGGCCAAACTTTACCGGGAGATGACCAAAGAGATTTCCAGAAGAATTCGCGAGAGCATGAGCGCCGGCTTGATCCGGCAGGTCGATCCCGAGCTGCAGGCCTTTTTCAATGTTTCTATACACGAAACGGTCATGCACCTGGCATCGGTGGACGACAGATATAACATCAACGAGATATTATCTTTCGTCTCGGATATGCTTTTCCACGCATTTCTTACAGACAAGGGTAAAGAGGTTTTTCGCGTATTCGATATGTCCCGTGATAAATCGTGAGGGAGGTTGATTTTTTATTGTCCCACTTTGGGAGGGTTACCCTTCCACCTTTAGGTGGCAGCTTTAGCGGTTTTGGTCTAAACTGCGCGTAATGATTGGTTATCGCCATGGTTCACGCGGTATTTTCGATTCATTTACACTTGGTTTGGATCACCAAATACCGGAAGAATGTCACCGATGATGTTATCCAAAGTTGTGTCTTGTCAAGTGGTGTAATAACTCATTCGTTCTTCGGGGTTCCGGTATTGGTTTTTGGTTAGGCAACCTGGAGGACCACCTCCGGGTCCTGCTCCCCCCGAGGGGAGAGCAGCGCGGCCGGCCGTGCCAGCTTGGCCATCGATCCTTCGCTGATGTAGCGCCGGGCCTCCATCCATTCCTCATTTTCCTCGATCAGGATCGCGCCCACGAACGCCTCTCAGGCCGCGCATGCATAGGCTCTCCAGAAAATCTCGCCACAGGACCAGCTTCTCCCCCAGGCCCACCTCGAAGCCCACGATCTCCCGATGCCCGTCGCTTCGCACCCCCACCGCCACCATCACGGCCAGACTCATCACCCGGCCCTCGCGTCGCACCTTCTCATAGCGGGCGTCCACAAAAAGATACGGATAGGCTCCTTCCAGACGCTGGCTCTTGAAGGCCGCCACCTCGGTTTCGAGGCCCTGGGTCAGTCGGCTGACAAAACTCTTGTCCAGGCTCTCGACGCCCATCTACCGGCATAAACGTTCCATTCGCCGGGTGGACACGCCCTGGACATAGGCCTCCCGGATCACCCCCGATCAAGGCCTTCTCGGCTTGCCGGCGCGGCTCCAAAAACGAGGGAAAGTAGGAGCCCGCGCCCACCAGACGGCTGACCTCCTCCTCCATCACTTCATGGACAAGGCCCGTGATCACCTCGCCAAGCCAATCCCCGTGCAACTCCGCAAAAGCCTTGTCGAACCACTCCGGACGTGAGATGCTTTTCTCAGGCATGCCGTTCGTTCCTCCTTTGGGTATGGTGTCTGGATCAGACAAACCCTTTTGGAACGAACGGCGGCCTCTTTCAAGACCCTTGTCCCTCAGACCTTCTTACACCACCTCCTGAGACACCACCGTCTGGGCTGTCAGCCGGCCCTGGCCATCATCAACCGTTCCACACGCTGGGCGGCCATGGAGCAAAGAAAGGTCAGGGCGAAATAGAGCACGGCCACCGTGATCCAGACCTCGAAAATCATGTAGGTGGTGGCCACCAACTGTTGGCCCTGGTAGGTGAGTTCCTGGATGGAGATGACCGAGACGATGGAGGAGTCCTTGATGGCCGAAATGAACTGGCCCGTGAGCGGCGGGATGATGCGCGGCAAGGCCTGGGGAAGGATGACATGCCGTATCTGTTGAGGCCGGGACAGGCCCAAGGCATAGGCCGCTTCCCACTGCCGACGGTCCACGGATTCGATCCCGGCGCGGACGATTTCCGTGATGTATGCCCCTTCATACAGGGCCAGGGTGATCACAGCCGACAGGAATCCGGAAATTTGACCCGGCGGTGCGAAAAGGAAGGTCAGCGCGTTTTCGGCGAAGGAGGACCCGGGTCGTTCCAGGGCGTCCACGCCGAGCACGGGGATGATCTGGTCGCTGACGAAAAAATAAAAGATGAAGATCAGCACCAGGGGCGGCAGGTTTCGGATGGCCTCCACGTAGGTCCGGCCGATCAGGCGGAGGAACAGGCTGCCGCTGATTCGGAAGAGTCCCATGGTCAGGCCGATGAGACAGGCCAGCAGCGTGGACCAGATGCTCAGCCGGATGGTGGTGTACAGGCCCAGCATGAGCAGGTTGGCCACATACCCGCCGCGCCCGGCGTCGTACCGGAACAGGTATTGGGGGATAACGGACCAGTTCCAGGTGTATTCGAGCTGATCGCTGATGCGATAGGCGACAAAGGCCGCTCCGGCCAGGATCGCGACCAGCAGGATGCCGTCCAGGGGATTTACTTTATTGTGGGATGTCACGCGCGGCTTGTTCCGGCTCGGGGCGCGGACGGGAGCGGCCCGCCCGCGCCGGGCGGGTTATTTCAACTGGCTTTCCCAGTCCATGGTTCCGAACCAGTAATCCATGCGGGCTTTTAAGAATCCTTCCGCTTCGGCTTTCTTGATCCAGGCGTTCAAGGTGTCCAGAGTGGCCTTGTCTCCGGGGCGCAGGGCCATGCCGATGGGTTCCTTGGTGAAGGTGTCGGCCAGGGGCAGGAAGAGCTTGTCCTTGTGCTTGTACACGGTGTGGGCGGGCATGGGGGCGGAGGCCACCATGGCGTGGGCGCGCCCGTTGAGCACTTCCTGCGCCGCCTGGGCCTCATCGCCGAACTGCCGTTTCTCGGCCTTGGGCATGAACTTGGCGGCTGCTGTCGCCGCGGTAGTCCCCAGCTTCACGGCCAGGATCACGTTCGGTTTGTTGAACGCCTCCAGGCTGTGAAAACCCTGGGCCAGCTTCTTGTTGGCGAAGATGGACATGCCCGAGTATTCGTAGGGATCGGTGAAATCCACTTTTTTCTTGCGTTCCTCGGTGATGCCCATGCCGCCGATGATCACGTCGAATTTTCCGGTGAGTAAGGCCGGGATGATGCCGTCCCATTTCGTGGGCACGAACTCCGCCTTGACGCCCAGGTCCTCGGCCAGCTTGCGGGCCACGTCGATCTCAAAGCCGATATACTCCCCGTTCTTGTCCTTCATGGCCCAGGGCACGAAGGTGTCGAAACCGACCCGGAGCACTCCCCGCTCCTTGATTTGTTGGATCACCGGGCGGTCGTCGGCCGAGGCCGGGATGGCCAGGGCCAGCACGATCGCGGCCAGCATCACCACCATCCATCTGCTTTTGAGCTTCATGACATGTCTCCTTTGTGGTGTTGAATTACAGGATCTTGCTTAAAAAGACCCGCGTCCGATCCTGGCGGGGTTGTTCGAAAAACATTTGGACCGGCGCTTGTTCCACGATCCGGCCGTCTTCCATGAACACCACCCGGTCGCCGACTTCGCGGGCAAATCCCATTTCATGGGTGACCACGACCATGGTCATGCCCTCCAGGGCCAACCCTTTCATCACCTCCAGCACCTCGCCGATCATCTCCGGGTCCAGGGCGGACGTGGCTTCGTCAAACAGCATGACCTTGGGATTCATGGCCAACGCCCGGGCAATGGCCACGCGCTGTTGCTGCCCGCCGGACAACTGACCCGGCCGGCTGGAAGCCTTGTCGGCGATACCCACCTTGGTCAGCAGGGTCATGGAGGTTTCGGTTGCCTCGGACTTGTTTTTTTTTCTCACCAGCCGCTGGGCCAGATTGATGTTGTCCAGGGCGGTCATATGGGGGAACAGGTTGAAAGACTGAAAGACCATGCCCACTTCTTTCCGAATCTCCAGGCGGTTCTTGCGGTTGTGGTCCAGAGGCACGCCGTCGATGACGATGCGGCCGGAATCGATGTCCTCCAGTCCGTTCAGGCATCTCAAAAACGTGGATTTGCCCGATCCCGACGGTCCGATGATGACCACCACTTCCTGCCGGTGGATTTCCAGCGAGACGTTTTCCAGGGCCCGGACGCCGCCGGGATAGGTTTTGTGAATCTCCTCGACCACGATCACCGGTTCGTCCGGCGGTTCTTTTGGGCTGTGAACCATAGGCGCGATCAACCCGGCCGATTCCGTACTTCCAACCGGCTGGTGATCCAGGAAAAAAGCACGTTGATGGCCAGATAGATGGCCGCTACCGTGAACCAGATCTCAAAGGTGAGAAACGTTTCCGCGACAATCGCCTGACCGCGCATGGTCAGATCGAAGATGGCAATGGTGCTGACCAGGGCGGAATCCTTGATCAGAGAGACCGCTTGTCCGGTGAGGGGAGGCAGAACGACGCGGAAAGCCTGGGGCAAGATCACGTGCCGGTAGGTCTGGTACCCGCTCAGACCCAGGCTGTGCGCCGCCTCCCGCTGCCCGCGGTGGATGCTCAGGATGCCCGCCCGCAAAATTTCCGAGGCGTAGGCCCCTTCGAACAGGCTTAGCGTCAGCACCGCGGCGGTGAATCGGCCGATGCCCAGGATCGGCGCGAGCACGAAATAGACAAAGAAAAGCTGCACCAGGAGAGGCGTGTTGCGGATCGCTTCCAGATACACGCGCGCCAGTCCCTGACCCAGGATCGATCCGGACATGCGCAGGAGCGCGGTGGTCAGCCCGAAAACGAAGGAAAGCAGCAGGCTGACGGCTGTCAGTTGGAAGGTCACCGTCAGGCCCTTGAGCAGCGGACCGGCGTACCAACGGCCTTCGTGGTGCGTCAGCAAATACTGAGGCACCCGCTCCCATTGCCAGTCGTAACCGCTGCGCAGAGACCCATGGATGGTCAGGTAGGCCAAACCGCCCACGACCAGGGCAAAGAGCACGAGGTCAATATACGAGGTACTCCGGCGGCGGCCGGGCATGGCAACGGCGGAACTCATTGGTTCAATGATTTCCGCAGCCGGCGGGTGGGCCTGCTACGGCGCATTCCTTTCGAATTGGTTCTAGCCAATATAGGCCAGGCAGGAGTTGGGGTCAAGGCCGCGGCCGCTTTGCGGACAAAAGGCATTGGGCTTGATTTGGGCAATCCGGATGGATTACTATGTCGGCGGACTGGGAACATGTTCGGTTTTCAGAGCGAAGGGCGCGGGTTCATCCCTCGGGGATGCATCCCAGGGTCGCCGATTCGCCCAAGTGCTTTTCTCGCGGTCTGAAAAACAGCGTCGAGAAGCCAGAAACGGACAAATCCCGGCCCTGGCTGTTTCATTCCCAACAAACAAGGTCGCTGTAAAAATTCAAAACAGGGGGGAGAGGATCGATGACCGGGTTGTTATCGGATGTTCGCGTGTTGGACCTCACTCATATGCTGGCCGGGCCTTATGGCACGGCGCTGCTGGCCGACATGGGCGCTGAGATGATCAAGATCGAGAATCATTTCGGCGACCATACGCGAGGCGGGACCCACATGCAGTTGGGCGGCATGGGCGCTTATTTCCTGGCGGTCAACCGGAATAAAAAGAGCGTGGTGCTGGATTTGAAAACCGAGAAGGGTTTGGAGGTCTTTTACGACCTGGTGAAGGTGTCCGACGTGGTCGTGGACAATATGCGGCCGCTGTCCCTCAAGAAACTGAAATGCGACTATGACGACCTGAAAAAGATCAATCCGCGTATCATCTCCTGTTCGCTGACCGGCTTCGGCCACACCGGGCCTTATCGGGACCGTACCGCCTTTGACCTGTCCATTCAGGCCATTAGCGGGGGCATGAGTTTGACCGGAGAACCGGGCCGGCCGCCCGTGCGAGCCGGGATTCCCATCGGCGACCTGGCCGGCGGCATGTCCGCGGCCCTGTCCATATCGGCGGCGCTTCATTTCCGGGATGCGACCGGCCAGGGTCAGAAACTGGACATCAGCCTGCTGGACGTGCAGATTTCCATGCTGTCTTATGTGGCCGCCTACTACCTGGTCGGCGGCATTATGCTGGGCCCGCAGGGCTCGCGGCACGGCATGATCGTGCCCTATGAGGCCTTCCAGACCAAGGACTCCTGGATCGTGGTGGCCTGCGTCACCCAGAAGTTCTGGGAGGGGCTCTGCATCGGCCTGGGCGTGGAAGAGCTGATCGTTGACGAGCGCTTCAACGGCCCCGGCCCCCGGCTGCAGAACATCAACGAACTCATTCCTCTCCTGCAGAAGCCCTTCCTTGAAAAAACCACCGAGGAATGGCTGCAAATTATGGACAAGCTGGAAGTGCCCTGCGCCCCGGTCAACAGCGTGGCCACGGCCCTCAACGACCCTCAGGTCCTGTCGCGAAACATGGTGGTGGAGTTCGATCGCGAAGTGGTGGGCAAATTCAAGCTGGTGGGCAACCCGATCAAAACCTCGGCCACCGAGGAGGTTTTCAACCCGCCGCCGTTTTTGGGCGAGCATACCGAAAGCGTCTTGAAAGGGCTGCTAGGATATTCGGACGAAAAGATTGAGCAGCTCAACGAGGAAAAGGCCATCGGCCTGATGGGCCAGATTCCCGAGGAAGAAGAGGGCTAGCGCGGGCCTTGATGAACGGAACCAGCGTTCGGCCGCGTGGCGTTTGCCCGAGCGAAACCGCAGGGCTATCCAAATCCGCATCCACCTAAACAGCTTGGAGGAAACTTGTCATGAGTGACCAGGAACGGAAAGATACACCGGAGCAAGCGGAATTTCGGGCCTACTGCCGCGACTGGCTTTCCAGGAACATCCCTGGACCGTCGCCGGTGCAGCTGCCCCAGTCGGCCATTGAAATCACCACGGAAGCGCAGATGACCTATTTGCGCGCTTGGCAGAAATCCGCCTATGACGCGGGTCTGGTCGGCTGCGACTATCCCAAGGAATACGGCGGCGGCGGCCACAAGAACTGCCAGCGGATCGCCAATGAAGAAATGCAGCGGGCCGGCACGCCCTATTTTCCCAACGTCATCGCCCTGGGCATGGCCGCGCCCACCATTTATCACCACGCCTCCGAGGAACTGAAACGGCGCTTCATCCCCAAGATCCTCTCCGGCGAGGAAATCTGGTGCCAGGGCTTCAGCGAGCCGAACGCCGGATCGGACCTGGCCAGCGTCCAGACCTTTGCCGAGAAAAAAGGCGACGGCTGGGTCATCAACGGGCAGAAGATATGGACCTCCCTGGCCACCTTCGCCTCCTGGATGATCATTCTATGCCGTCACGACCGGACCACCAAACACGCGGGCCTAACCTATTTCATCGTGCCCATCAAGAGCGCCCTGGGCCAGGGCGTGGAAGTGCGGCCGCTGATCAAAATCACGGGTGAGACCGGTTTCAACGAGGTCTTTTTCACCGACCTGGTCATTTCGGATGACTTCCGTTTGGACGAAGTGGGCAAAGGCTGGCAGGTGGCCATGACCACCCTGATGCACGAACGGGGCGCCGGTCCTCTGGTCACGCCAACGGCCGGCGGGCGGTCGTCGCAAGCCGATCACACCCGCGACGCCATGGCCCTGATCGATCTGGCCAAGAAGACCGAAAGAAACGGGAAAACCGCGGCCGACGATCCGGTCATCCGGGACCGCATCATGAATCTCGTCATCCGGCAGACCGGGATCGTGCAATCCCGCCGCCGGACGCGGGTTCAAGGCCTGACCGACCATCCCCTGCGTATTCCTCAGGCCGGCAAACTGGTCAGCACCGAACTCCACCAAGACATCACCGCCTTGTCCCTGGACATCCTGGGTCCGGCCGGAACGCTTTTCGTGGCCGATGAAAACGCGCCCATGGAAGGCCAATGGCCCCTGGGCTATCTGAACTCCTACGGCATGACCATTGCCGCGGGGACCAGCGAAGTCATCCGCAACATCCTGGGCGAACGCGTCCTGGGCATGCCCAAGTCGAAATAAGGAGGAATGAGCCGTGGCCCAACCCAATGATTTCGGATACGGTGAAGAAGAACGCATCCTGCGCAGCGAGGCTCAGAAATTCCTCAAGGCTCACAGCGATGAACTGACCCTCATGAACCTGGTGGGCCATAATCCGGACCCCCATCGAGAACCCGAATGCCTGTGGGATCGGGAGGTCTGGAAACAAATGGTGCAGCTGGGCTGGACCTGCCTGGCGGTTCCCGAGGAGGCCGGGGGCATGGGCCTAAGCGCCGTGGCCATGGCCACCCTGCTGGAAGAGGCCGGCCGCGTGGCCCTGGTCTCGCCGCTCATGGCCACGGTCAACGCCACCTATGTTCTCAAGGCCTGCCAGACCGAAGCGGCCCTGGCCGCCTTGGGCGACATCGCCGAAGGCAAACCGGCCGCTCTGGCCATCACCAACCGCAAGGGCGCCTGGGATGCCAAGGCCACGGACGTTAAGGCCAAGGTTTCCGGCGGGACCACGACGCTGAGCGGCGCGGCCTGGTATGTGCAAGACGCGGGCAAAGCGGATTTCTTCGTGGTCAGCGCGGCCTCCGAGGCCGGCATCGGCCTCTATATCGTACCCGCGGACGCGCCGGGCTTGACCATCATCCCGGATTCGATCGTGGACCTGACCCGGGACCAGGCCCATCTGACCTTTGATGGCGTCAGCGTGGACACGGCCCATACGGCCGCCGAACCCGGCCGGGGCGACGTCGCCCTCAAGGCCGCCAACCCGGCCATCCTGACCATGGTCGCGGCCGACATGTGCGGCGCGGCCGAATGGCAGCTTCAAACCACCGTGAATTATGCCAAGGAGCGCGTGCAGTTCGATCGCCCCCTCGGCTTCTTCCAAGCGGTCAAGCATCCCATCGTCAACATGATGCTCATGATCGACAATGCCCGATCCAACATGCTCAACGCGGCCTGCGCCATCGATCATGAGCCGGAACGGGCGCAGACCTACGCGCACATGGCCAAGGCCTCGGCTAGCGACATGGCCGAGTTCTGCTCCGGGCGTTCAGTCCAGTATCACGGCGGCATGGGCTTCACCTGGGAGTGTTTCGTTCACATCTATTTTAAACGCCAGGTGCACAACCAGGTGTTGTACGGCGATGCCGCCTATCACCGCACCAAACTGGCCGATATCCTGATGGGTCCCTTGGCCGCCTGATAGAACGGAGAACGCATTTTTAAAACCAGCCCCGCTTTTAACCGCGACCCGGCGCCGGCTTGGAGACCGGCCGGCCCGGGAGCGGAAGGCAGGGTTCGATCTCGACGCCAGAGAATCCGAATAAGATCGAGCGACTCGTGGATTCATTGATCCATTGGGGAACCGGGCCGTCAAGCGGCTAAAAGCGCCTTGTCCCCAGAGGACGATGTGTCCGGGCGAGTCCTGGTTTTTGATAAAATTATGGAAGACAATGTAAGGCGTTATGCCCATTTAAATATAATTTGAAAAGCACGAAAATAGCGTGGTATTCATCCATAAAAACTTACGGCTTGGCTGCCCAGCTTGCCGATATCTTTATGCTGTTTTTATTGAATATGCAGATCGTGCAAAGCAGCCGCTCCCGATCAAGGGAACCAGGAGCGGCTGCCGGCTTCATTCTTTGCCGTGGCAGCTCTTGAGGGCCGGAGAAGACCGAGGCGCCCGTGACGCGGGACAAAGCTCTATAGGAAAACACCCGGCCGGTGGCCAGGTCCACGATGGGCTGGAAGAGCGTGGTGATCCTACGTCGCTGAACGATTTCCCGGAGCGACTCCTTCTGTTTCCTTTCGTTAAAATGTCTGAGTACCGTTCTGGAATTGTCTTTGTTGAGATTTACCTTGACGGCGGCGGAATGTTTTTGCGACATGAGAAGCCTCCAATTCAGGAGTAGAAAAGCGGTTGCGGCGAGCCTCCGTGAAGCATTCTTTATGATGGACTTCTTTGGGTTGTATTAAACGGACGCTACAACTGGTTTCAAAACCTCATTGAAGACATTTCAGGGCCTTCAATTGGGATCAAGATCGAGAAGGACTAAGAAGACAACTAGTTCAAAATACAAGTATATTTTTAGGATTGCCCTTCAATCCCGACAAAGTGGCTAACCCTGTAGGGAGGTTTTGAAACCAGTTCGATACATCATCATGAATTGGGAGGCGTTTTATGAAACACAGGACACATGTTTTTGATCGAATTTTGTTGGCCATATGGCTGGTGTTGCTTTTTCTGCCGGTCTCCGGCGCGCAGGCCGGTTCGGTTGCGAAAAACGTAATCCTGCTCATCCCGGACGGCTGTTCCTTCGAGCAATACACCTTTGCCCGTTGGTACAAGGGCGCGCCGCTGGCCATGGACGCGATTCTTGTCGGAGCGGTGAAGACTTATATTGCCGATTCGGTGGTGGCCGATTCGGCCTCGGCGGCCACGGCTTTCGCCAGCGGAGCGCGGTCCTCGGACAAAGTCATCGGCCTGGGTCCCCACAAGACCAGGCTTCTGTCCGTCGAGACCGCTCCCGCGCGAGACTTGGCCCCGAGGGCCACGGTCCTGGAAGCGGCTGGGTTGTCCGGCCGGTCCGTGGGCGTGGTGGCCACCGCCCGGATCAGCCACGCCACGCCCGCGGCCTTCATCTCCCATGTGGCCAATCGCGCCATGGAAGAAGAGATCATGGAACAGGCCGTGTACCACAGCCTGGACGTGGCCTTTGGCGGAGGCGGAAGGTTTCTGCTGCCCAGGTCGCAGGCCAAGAATCCGTATGGCGAAGCTCTTGCCCGCGACGCCCATGAAGATGCCTGGCAAGGCAAGGGCGGGCGAGGGGATGACGAAAACCTGCTTGAGGTGCTCAAAGCCAGAGGTTACGCGATAGCGGCCACTCGGGAGGAGATGCGGACGCTCAGGAAACCCAAGGCCTTCGGCCTGTTCGCCCTGTCTCACATGGCCCCGGAAATCGACCGACCCCATGTCGCGCCCACCCAGCCGGACCTGGCGGAGATGACCCTCAAGGCCATCGAGCTATTAAGCCAGAATCCGAAAGGCTTTTTCCTCATGGTGGAAGGCAGCCAGGTGGACTGGGCCTGCCACGCCAACGACCCCGCCTATCTTATTTCCGACCTGCTGGCCTTTGACCGGGCTGTGGAAGCCGCGCTCGCGTTCGCCACAAAGGACGGCGATACCCTGGTGATCGTTTGTCCGGACCACAACACCGGCGGGTTCTCCATCGGCAACAAAAGGACCTCGGGTATGTATTCCCAGATGAAGCTGGAGAAGATGCTGGCCCCGGTGAAGGCCATGAAAGCCTCTTCCTTCAGGCTGGCCGTACTTGCGAGAAGAGCCAGGACGCCGGAACAGATGATCGCCGTGGTTAAGGAATACTGGGGCATCGAACCCACCGTGGACCGGGCCCAAGCCATTATCGATCAGATGAAGCGCCACGGAGTGAACCGTCATTACGCCTTCGGGGAGGTTCTGTGTCCCGCCTACACCATGTACGGTTGGACCACGCACGGTCACTGCGGCGGGGATGTGCCCCTGGGGGCCATGGGACCGGGCAAGCCGGCCGGCCTGATCGATGGCCCGGAGGTGGGGCGCGCCATGGCCCAGGCCATGGGGTTGGACCTGGCCTCCGCGACCGAACGCTTGTTCGGCTCGCCTGAACAGGTCCTACCCGGCTGCCAATGGTCCTTGGACGAGTCGAACCCGGCCAATCCGGTCATCCGCATCTCCTACCAGAACAAGACCGCGATCCTTCCGGTGAACAAGAATCTGTTCATCCGGGATGGAAAGATAAATCAGATGGAAGGCATCTGTCTTTATATCGCGGAAACGCGGCAGGCCTATATTCCTCGCCAGGTGGCCACGCTTTGGTAAGGCTTGTTTTTTGGTAGGGAGTAAAAAATCTGTGGCTGGAAGCCGACCTGTTTTGAAAAATACTCAGCGAGCGCCATTCCCTTTGCTGGCAGCGGGGTTGGGCCAACGAAAGCAAGGGTGGATTATTTTTCTTACATTTGAATCAATTCGATAATCAGATTGCTGAACTTTTCGCGGGTGTCGATATAAACGGCGTTGCGCCGGGTTTGCCCCGGACGCTTGATGCTAAGGATCACCGGGAATCCTTTTGCCGCCAACTCGGCGGTCTCGGCTTCCAGGTCGTCCACTCCAAAGGCGATGTGGCCGATGCCTTCCCCCGTTGTCTCCAACAGCTCCTTGTGGGCGGTTTCTCCTTGAAGCGGCTGCAGCAGCTCGACTCCGAGGGCGCCCACCTTGCCCATCACCCCTCTGGTTTTGACCACGGGGTCCGGGGTTTTGCCGTAAACCAGGTATTCGGCGAACCAGGAGCTGTCGATCAAAAATTCCTGCTGAAAGCTGGCGATGCCCAGGGACTCGTAATTCTTGATCGACTCATCCAGATCGAAAACCGGTATGCCCACATGGAGCAGCTTCCAGGTGCTCTTCATACAATGCTCCTTTATCGATCCCGCATATGAAGTGACAACTACCGATGATCGATGTGCCCGCCGTCGATGGTGATGGTCTTGCCGGTCACGTAATTCGAGAGGTCCGTCACCAGGAACTCCACGACCCCGGCGCATTCCTCGATGGTTCCTTCTCGCCTTAGGGCGATGTACTTGGCCAGACGGCTTCTGTCCCCAAGCCGGCCGGTTCGGATGATGCCCGGGGCGATGCAGTTCACGTTGATGTTGTGGGGGCCGAGTTCCTGGGCCAGGGAGCGGGTGTAATGGATGATGGCGGCTTTGGCCGTCCCATACGGGTGATACCCGGCCGCGGCCGCGATGCCGGCGGTGGACGAGACGGTCACGATCTTCCCGGATTTCTGACTTATCATGTACGGGGCCACGGCCATGCAGGTGTACATACAGCTCATCAGGTTGTTATCCAGAACCCGGGTCAGCATTTCCTGGGGGCAGTTGGCCGGAGTGCCGGTCGTGTTCAGGTCGCCGATCTGGCCCTCTTGGTCCTCCCCGGTGGTCTCGCGTTCGTCGGCGAAAGCAAAGGTGCCTCCCCCGGCGTTGCACACGGCGATGTCGATGCGCCCCATCTTGTCCGCGATTTCGGCCATGGCCTTTTCCGTGACCGCGCGATCCGTCAGATCGGCTTCGAGGCCCATGGCGCGGACGCCGAGCGCCTGGCACTCTTCCACCACGGTCGGCGCGGTCATCTGCTTTCTTTCATATTCATAAACGTCGGCCGCTTTCAAATTTCTATCGATGATGGCCATGTCGGCCCCCAACCCGGCCAACCGAAGGGCATAGCCTCGGCCCAGGCCTCGGGCGCCGCCGGTGATCACCGCGACTTTTCCGGATAATTTCTTCTCAGACAATTTTTTTCTCCTGTTGTATGGGCAAGGACCGTTTTTGCTGTTCGACCTCTCTTACAGCAAGGCGTCCTGGATAACACTACGCATGCTGCTTTACGAGTTCGATGCCCCGATCCAGGGCCTTCATGTTGCTCTCCAGGGCCTTGGGGAAGCGTTCGGCCAGCACCGCTTCCATGGCCTCCCGGTTCAGAGGAAGAACGCCGGAACCGACCAGGGCGCCGACGAGCACCACGTTGGCCATGATGGGGTTGCCCAGTTTGGCGGCCTCTTCCGTGGCCTGGATCACCCACGTCTTGGCGGACAGCGCGGTGATGTCTTCCATGAGCTTGTCCAGCGAAGGGTATTTTATCCCCTGGCCGGTGGTGTCGATGGCCTGGATCGGACGGGGATTGACCATGGTCAGGACGTCGGGGTTGCCGTATTGGCTGAGCATGCGCATGGCCTCCACCGGCTCCATGGCCACGATGACATCGGCGCGCCCCTCGGGGATGATGGGGCTGGCCTGGATGCTCTTGGACACCCGGATGTAATTGATCACCGGGCCTCCGCGCTGCTGCGGCGGATAGCTCTGCCCGAAGGTCACCAGGAAGCCCTGGTTCACCAAGGCGTCGCAGATGAGAAACGAAGTGACCACGTTGCCCTGGCCGGCCACGCCGATCACAATGAGACTGAGCGGGTCTTTCATCAGTTCCTTCATCATGACGCCACTCCTTTTGCGGCCGGAGCCTTTTCAATCGCGCCCTGCGGGCAGATGTCCGTACACAAACCGCAACCGCAGCAGATCACCTCGTCGATCTCCGATTTGCCGGTCTCCGCGTTCCATCTCAGCCCCGGGCAGCGGAAGATGCGGACGCACAGGCGATCGCAGCCGCAGCTTTCGCCCAGACACTTGTCCGGGTTCACCCAGACCCGATAGGGCGCGCTTTCCCGCCGGGCCCGCTGCAGTTCGCATTCGTGCCGCATGATGACCACCCGGGGGCCGTGGCCTTCATCCCGCACCACGTCGAGCATGACCCCGGTGGTCTTTTCCAGCTCGAAGGGATCGCAAATTTCCACCCGGATGCCGAAGGCGCGGCAGATGTCTTCGATGGGCACGGCCTTGCCCTGCACGCCCATGGCCGTCATGCCCACGCCCGGGTGAGGCTGGAAGCCGGTCATGGCCGTGGCGCTGTTATCGTAAACAACCAGGGTGAAGTTGGATTGGTTCCAGACGCCGTTGAGCAGGGCCGGGATACCGGCGTGGTAGAAGGTCGAATCGCCCAGCCCGCCGATCACCGGCTGGTCGAAACCGAAGCGTTTCAGCTTCCCGTACCCGTCGGCCAACCCGGCGCCGCCGCCCATGGCCCCGCCGATCTTGGCCACGAAGAAACCGCCCGGCCCATACCCCGCGCTCATGCAGCCGTTGTCCGCCGTGGCAAAACCTTCGCGGCCATCCAATTGCAGGGCGCGATGGATGGCCCAGTAACTGGCCCGGTGCGGGCAGCCCGGGCAGAGCGTTCCCAGGCGCACGATGACCTCTTGCGACGACGCGGCCTGGACCTGCGCGGCGTACCCCGGGTCCCTGGACTGGTAGGTCAGGTCCATGATTTCGGCCAGGGGCTTGATGACCTCGTCCGGGTTCAATTCTCCATACGGAGGCAAATGTCCGGACCGTTTTCCATAGAACACGGGGCGCGGGCCGGTGGGGCCGAGACTGGCGGCCAGCTCCATCACGCTCTGCTCCACGAACGGATGGACCTCCTCGACAAAAAGCACCTGCCGCGTTTTTCCGAGGTGTTTCTCCACAAGCGCCTCGGGCAAGGGCCAGATCGTGCCCAGCTTCAAAACGCCGACCCGGTCCTGAAGTTCGAGAATCCTGACCGCTTCCATGGCGTGAAGAAAGGAGGCGCCGCAGGTGATGACCAGCAGCTCCGGCTCGTCCGGGCCGAGATAGCGGTTGAACGGCGCGGTTTCAAATTGTTTTTTGGCCCTGTCCAGCTTTTCGTGAGCCCGGGCGTGAAGATTGATCGAACCGGCTTGAGGTCTTGGAAAAAGAGGGAAGTGGGCTGGGCGCTCGTTTGGCATGAGTTCGCCCAGGGTGACATTGCCCCGGGTGTGAGAAATCTTGGCCACGGTTCGCAGCATGACCAGGCTGTCCAGTTCCTCGGAAAGCTCGAACAGCCACCGGGTCATGTCCTTGGCTTCCTGGAAGTCTCCCGGCTCCAGCAGGGGGATGTCCAGCATCTTGGCCACGCCGCGGGTGTCCTGCTCGTTGGGGCTGTTCCGCCGGCCCGGGTCATCGGCGTTGACCAGGATCAGACCGGCGCCGCCCCTCAAACCGTTGGAAGCCAGGGTGGCCATGAAATCCAGGGCCACGTTGGTCCCGTTCTGTTTCATGGTGGCCATGGCCCGGATGCCGGCCGTGGCCGCGGCCGCGGCGTTCATCAGGGCAACCATTTCATTGATCGACCATTCCGCGTACAGATTCCGCCGTTCGGCCACCTCGGCCAGCGCGGGCAGGATTTCCGACGACGGCGTACCGGGATAGGATGCGATGAATCCCACCCCGGCCTCCAAGGCGCCCCGGGCAATGGCCTCATTGCCCATGAGCATCATGGTTTTGCCCGGCGCGTCAATGTCGATATCCGGCATATCGATTTACCTCCACATCGGATTTTTATTTTCAAAAAACATTTAAACAGCGGCTAAGGCATGAACAAGACTTTAATGGCCTGTTTGCTTACAGCCAGCCTGAACCCTTCGTCAGCGGCCTCCAGCGGCAAACGATGGGTAATGACCGCCGTCGGATCGATCTTACCGCTGGAAAAGAGTTCCATGGCCCGCTCCCAGGTCTCGACCGTGTAGGTGTAGGACCCGATAATGGACTTGCTCCTTCTAACGAAAGGCGTGGGATCGAACGTCGCCGGACCGGAATGAATGCCGATCAGAATGACCCTGCCGCCGCCATGGACCATGGCCAGCGCTTGCTCCACCGAACTTGGATTGCCGGTCGCTTCGTAAACGATGTCCAGTCCGCGCGGAGCGATTTCCCTGACCCGCTTGACCGGATCTTCGCTGGCGATGTTCACCGTCATATCCGCGCCGAGCCGCTCGGCCGTCTCCAGCCGCTTTTCATCCCCCTGGGCGCCCACCATCATGATCCTGGCCGCGCCGGCGGCTCGTAAAATCTGCAAGGCAAACAGCCCGATGGGACCGGGACCGAGCACCGCGACTTTCTGGCCGATTTTGAAACCGGAGTTGTCCACCGCGTTTAACGAGACGGCGAACGGCTCCAGCAGCGCGGCCGTTTCGTAGCTGACCTCGTCCGGCAGCTTGAAGATGTCGGCCGCCGTGGTCAACCGCCCGTATTCGGCAAAGAACCCGTCGGTCATCATGCCTGGCGACAGCCGGCCGGTGCAGGCCGAGCTGCGACCCGTCCGGCAGTTCGGGCAACTCCCGCAGGCCATGACGGGCAGGGCTGAAACCCGGTCCCCGACTTGGACATGGTGCACTTCAGAGCCGATCTCTTCGACCTGGCCGGAGAATTCGTGCCCCAGGATCACCGGCAGGGACATAAAGTAGTAGCTCGGCGTCCATTCATAGACATGCACGTCGCTGCCGCACAGGCTTCCGGCCATGACCCGAACCAGGATATCCGTGGGGCCGATCTCGGGCGCGGGTACGTCCAGGACCTCGATGCCGGTCGCGCGTTCGGTCTTGACAATGGCTTTCATGGGGCGCTCTCCACATAGAGTCTCATGGTCAGTGCGGATCATCGGGCAGGGCGATATTTTCCACCATGGGCTCCTCAGATCGCAAATAAACTTCACCCAGGGGAAAATTATTTTTGGATGGCGTCCAGAACCAGGGTGAGAAACTTGACCGGGTCCATGCCGCCGCTGGTCTGGTTGGCCACCCGAACGATGACCAGGTCCTTGGAGGGGATGATGAAAATGTACTGCCCGAGTACACCCTCGGCCATGTAACCGTCCGCCGGGATGGAATCCCGAGAGACCGGGGAGTTGACCCATTTTAGCCGGAGGGGCAGGTTCACGTGCCAGAGGTATCCATATGCCTCCCACATGCTCACGCTGGGGTCTGTCTGGGTCGATTTTTCCACCCAGGCCTCGGATACGATCTGCTTGTCCTCCCAGCGGCCTTTGTTGAGATACAGATAGCCGAATTTCGCGTAATCCCGCACCGTGGTGAATAGCCCCCAGGCCGTGGCCGTGTAGCCGTCTTGGTCGTGAGCCCACCTCACGTTGGTGATATGCAAGGGCTTGAACAGGTTTTGTTTGGCGAATTCAAAAGCCGTCATGCCGGTCGCCTGCTGAAGAACCCTGGAAAGAAGCATGGGATCGCCGGTGGAATAAAAGAATCGGCTGCCCGGTTCATGGCGGCCCCTTCGTTCCGACATGTATTTTACGAAACGGTTGCTGGCGCCCATTTTCAAGGCGTCGTTGGTGGACGGGTCCCATCTCGACCAGTCCTCCTTCCATTCGAGCCCTGTGGTCAAGGTCATGGCGTTTCTGATGGTGATTTTGCTGCGGGGATCGCTTTGGTCGCTGCAATCCCATTCGGGGTAATACCGGCAAAGCTTTTCATCGATGCCCGCGATCAACCCCTTGTCGATGGCCATGCCGATCAGCGCGCTGGTAAAGCTCTTGGCCATGGAATGGCTGACATGCTTCGAATCGATCCTGAAGTTGCCGAAGTAGGCTTCGCCCACGATGTATCCCTTCCGGATAACCGCCAACCCGTCGGTCTTGAACTCGGGTGAGGCCGCGTACTCGAAGGCCTGGATCAGTTTCGTCGCGTCCATGCCCACCTCGCCCGGCTGGCAGGTCCTCCATCCCTCGGTGGGCCAATAGCCGCCCGCGTACTTGCCCGGGGCCAGGTATTTTGCATCGGACGTCTCGCTCTGACCGGCCGCCGCTATCTGCCCCGTCAGGAACGCCATGAGGGCCAGGGCTATGACAGCGCCCAGATATTTCACTGAATTTTTCCTCATTTCTTCTCCTTGCTTCTGGAAATAAGCCATCAACCCGGACTCAATCCTGTCCCGCTCCGCAGCCGGTTCCGAAGCCTCACCGGCGGTCCCGCCCATGCCAGCCGTTCCATGCACCATGGATCGTACCCGAGATGAGGAGGTACGTCAAAATCATCGTGGCCCGACGCATGTGCGGTTAGGCGCCCCTTGACGCCAAGCCGCTCGATCGGCTGGAGCGCGATCGTACCGGTGCCCGGCTTTGGAGCTTGGAGCATTGCGGCGCGGCCTTGCATTTTTTCTATTGTAAGACCTTTGAAAAAACGATGTAAGCGGAATTTTATTCACGGGGCGAGAGGCTCAGGCGCTTCCAACCGCGACGGGGTTTTTTTAGGGGCCGTGGAATGCCGCGTGGCGCCTTTGCCGGCGCTGGTTCCGCGTCTTTTGGCCTGGAATAGTTGTAAATAGATGTTGACAAAAAAAGTCTGTTGCTCGATTTTAGGGGGTACATTCAAGGAGATGCGTCCTCGGCCCGGGTGGGCTGAGACACCCATCGCCAATCTGACTGGATGGAAAAAGCAAGACATGGCGCGTTCGAAATCCGATAAGCTGCTGGGCGGGCTGCCCGGCGACCATCTGCCCCTCTATTACCAGGTGGCCGAGATTATCCGCACCCGTATCGTGGAAGGCACTTGGCCGCCCGGGTCCAAGATGCCCACTGAAGCCGTGCTGTCCAACAAGTACAAGGTCAGCCGCCCGACCATCCGGCACGCCAACGCGATCCTGGCCAAGGAAGGCTACATCTACAGCGTCCAGGGATCGGGTTGGTACGTCCATGACAGCGGCCGGTGGAAGAGCCAGCCGCCCGTGGTGGAGACGATCAACGACCTGCTGCATTTCGGCCTGGACCTGTCCTTCCGTATCCAGGAGTTCGGCATGATCCCCAATTCCGAGGAACTCCGCGCCAGGCTCAAGAACGAGGAAGACGATTTCGTGCTCCAGATTCGGGGCGTGCGCTGGCGTGAGGACCAGCCGGTTTCCAGCGTGACCTACTATTTGCCGTTCAAGTTCGCCACGCGGATTCCGGTGGAAAATCTGAATGAAGAGCCCTTCATTCCGCAATTCGAGAAAATGGCCGGCATCCACGTGGTGGAGGCCTTGTCCACCATGAGCGTGGGCCAAGCCGAGGCAGACGTGGCCGCGGAGCTGCATCTGGATGTGGGGGCGTGTCTGCTGGAAGTTAAGACGGTGTATTACGACATCGAGGGGCAGGCCGTGGAGTACATCATCAGCCGATACCGCGACGGGCTGCCTCATATCCTGAAAACCCGGCGATTGTGAGCCCGGAGAGGCTTGGACGGGAGGACAAAATGGGTTGGGACAAAGAAGTTCAAGAGATCGCGGAACGTAAGAAGCTGGCCGAGCGCATGGGCGGTCCGGAAAACGTGGCCCGGCACCACGCGGCCGGGAAGCTGACCGTGCGGGAGCGCATCGACAGGCTGGTGGACCCGGGCACGTTTCAGGAGATCGGCGCCCTGGTGGGATCGGCCAGCTATGACGAGAACGGCAACCTGATCGAATTCACGCCGGCCAACATCGTTATTGGCACGGCCCGGATGAACGGCCGACGGGTGGTGGTTTCCGGGGAGGATTTCACCATCCGGGGCGGTTCGTCGGAAGCCACGGTTTCGGAGAAATGGATTTGGGCCGAGCGGCTGGCCATGGAGATGCAGCTTCCCATCGTACGGCTGGTGGACACGGCCGGAGGCAGCGTCAAGCTCTTGGAAAAGGCCGGGGCCACCAAGCTTCCCGGGTATCCGACCAACGACAACCACGACATGCTGGGGCTGGTCCCGGTGGCCGCGGCCGCCTTGGGTTCGGTGGCCGGGCTGGGGGCCGTCCGGGTGGTGGGCGCGCATTTTTCCGTTATGATTAAAGGCGTTAGCCAGGTGTTCGCCGCCGGTCCGTTCGTGGTCACGCCGGCCAGCGGCGAACAAATGACCAAGGAAGAACTGGGCGGCTACAGAATTCACACCCGGGGCAGCGGCGTGGTGGACAATGAAGCCCCGGACGAGACCCAGGCCTTCGAGCAGATTCGGGCCTTTCTCTCCTACCTGCCTCAAAACGCTTACACCATGCCCCCTCGCCAGGAGGCCTCGGACGATCCCCAGCGTCGGGAAGAGGAACTCCTGTCCATCGTCCCCCAGGACCGCAGGAAAGGCTACGACTGCCGCCGTATCCTGGAATTGATCTTCGACCGGGATTCCCTGTTTGAAATGGGACGCCACCAAGGCCCGTCGCAGGTGACCATGTTGGGCCGACTGAGCGGCTGTCCGGTCGGGGTCATGGCCAGCAATCCAAAGGTTCTGGGCGGGGCCATGGACGCGGCCGCGGCCGAAAAAGTCATTCGTTTCGTGGACATGTGCGACAGCTTTCATTTGCCCCTGGTCAATTTCGTGGACCAGCCCGGGGTCATGATCGGGCCGGCCGCGGAAAGGCAAGGCACCATCCGCAGGGCCGTGCGCGCCCTCCAGGCCATCGAGCAAACCCGGGTGCCCTGGGTGGCCATCATCGTGCGCAAGGCCTTTGGCGTGGCCGGATCGGGCTACGGCCGCCAGCGGGATCTGAACCTGCGCTATGCCTGGCCTTCGGCCTACTGGGGGTCCCTGCCGGTGGACGGCGGGGTGCAGGCCGCCTTTCGCCGGGAAATCCAGGCCGCCGACGATCCGGAGGCCCGGCTACAGGAACTGCTGGACCATTTCCACCGCTTGGAGTCCCCCTTCCGCACGGCCGAGCGTTTCGGGGTCCATGACATCATAGACCCCCGCCAGACCCGGCCGATCCTCTGCGACTGGGTGGAACAGGCCTACGACCTGCTGCCGAGGCTGCTCGGACCGGTGTACCGCACCATGCGGTCCTAGCTCTCGCATCGCTCGGGGCGCTTTTGCCGTAGGAAAAGTGCCTCCAAACGGCTTCCAAAGTGCCGTCAACCGGCCGGTTTGGCACCTGATCCCGGGGTGAAAATGCCCGGATTGGGTTGTGTGGCGTTTTGCGCGTCATAAAATTTGTAATATTGTCTTGACAAAAAAATTCGAAAGTGTTATCGCTCTTCATACAACTTAAATCCAGACCCGGAAGGTCGCGCCCGCCTCGGCCTGGCCGGGCGACTCCAAGAACGAACGGCCTTCCGCCGCGCGGGCGGCAGGTTCCGCCCCCAAAAACGACTGCGGAGAAGTGTAAATGAATTTGCGTCTTTTGCATGCCTGGCCGGTCAGCCGCTACCCGGACCACACGGCCATTGTTTTCAAGGACCGGCGTCTGACCTTCCGGGAGATCGACGCCCGGGTCAGCCGCCTGGCCAACGCGCTCCTCGCCCTGGGGCTTGGCCGGGGCGACAAAGCGGCCGTGTTGATGAACAACCGCGTCGAACTCGTGGAAAGCCTGTTCGGCATTGCCCGGGCCGGCCTAGCCGTTATCGACCTGAACGCCCGGCAAAGCGCCCAGGAGCATATCTTCCTTCTGAATGATTCCGAGGCCGACGCGGTGATCGTGGGCGCGGACCTCATGCCGATCATGGAGCAGGTTCTGCCCAGCACGCCCAAGATCAGGCGGGTCATCGTCGTCGGCGATCCGGGCGCGGACCATTTGAACTACGAGGAGCTTTTGGCCGCCCAGCCGGAAACCTGGCCGGACGTGGTGATCGACGCCAACGACGTGGACCGCATCCACTACACCTCGGGCACCACGGGCAAACCCAAGGGCGCGGTGTCCACCTTCCAGATTTCCTACAACCGCCTGATCGGCGTCCTGCTCAACATGGACCGGGCCATTTCGCCCGCGGACGTCAATCTGAACATCGGGCCGCTGACCCATGCCGCCGGGCTGATGATGAACACCTATTACATCCGCGGGGCGCGCAACATCATCCTGGACAAGTTCGACCCGGACCTGGTGCTTCAGACCATCGAGCGGGAACGGGTCACCGCGGTCCTGCTCATTCCCACCATGCTCAACTTCCTGCTGCTCCACCCCAGGCTCAAAGCCTACGACCTGAGCAGCGTCCAGCGGGTCTGGTACGGCACCGCGCCCATGGCCCCGGAAAGACTCCGGGAGGCCATCCAGGTGTTCGGCAACGTCTTGCGCCAGAATTACGGGATGAGCGAATGCCCCCAGCCCATCACCTACCTGGGGCCGGAGGATCATATCCTTGACGGGACCGAGGCCGAGCAGCGGCGGCTTTCCTCGGCGGGCAAGCCGGCCATGGGCATGGACGTGCGGATCGTGAACGAGGACGGCTCCGAGGTGCGGCCGGGTGAGATCGGCGAGATTCTCCTCAAAAGCAATCAGATGATGAAGGAGTACTGGAGGAATCCCCAGGCCACGGCCGAGGTCTTCCGGGACGGGTGGCTGCATACGGGCGACATGGCCACCGTGGACCAGGACGGCTACATCTACATCATGGATCGCAAGCACGACATGATCATCAGCGGCGGTTTCAACATCTATCCCCGGGAGGTGGAAGACGTTCTCATGGCCCATCCCGAGGTGGCGGCCGCCGCGGCCGTCGGCGTGCCGGACGACGTTTGGGGCGAATCGGTCAAGGCCTTTGTGGTGACCAAGGGCGGCCGCCGTTTGTCCGAGGAGGAACTGATCGGGTTCTGCAAACAGAACCTGGCCAGTTACAAGAAACCCAAGAGCGTGGAGTTCGTGGCCGACCTGCCGCGCAACGCCTACGGCAAGGTGCTGCGCAAGACCTTGAAGGAGCCGTTTTGGCGAGGCCGGGAGCGGAAGGTTTAGGCCGGGTCGGGGATGCAAGTGGCTTTTGGGCTGTCATGGCGAGGAGCGCAGCGGCGAAGCGATCTCGGATCCGGGTGAAGAGAAACGAGATTACAGTGACATTCGAACCCTGGCCACGACGGAAAGCGGTGGGGACGCTGGGTTCGGAAGAGAAGCGATTGGTTTTTAGTACGAGGCATCGAGAGGCATTGGGTTTAACCATCGGCTGTTCAACCAAGGAGGGAGCGAGATGAGAGCGGTGCGAGGACGTGGAAGAGACAAGTGGACATGGGTCGGGGTCGTGGTGGTTGCTTTGGTTTGGGCGATGCTTCTGGCCGCCGGACCGGCCCTGGCCGCGGAACCGATCAAGGCGCGGCTTTCTTACCATTGGTTTCCCCAACATCACGCGGCCATTTACGCCGACAAGTTCGCCAAGGAGTGCGAGGCGGCCACCAACGGAAATCTCAAGATCGAGGTCTTTCATTCGGGTCAGCTTTACGGCATCCGCGAGGCCGTGTCGGCCGTTTCCACGGGTAGCGTTGAAATGGCCGGCGTTCTGGACCTGAACTTCGTGCCCGTGGACAAGAACTTCATGCTGGGCCTCATGGCCTATTTCTGGGACGGGTATGCCAAGCAGCGGGAGTTCTGGACCACGGTTCCGGCTGGCAAAGCCAAGTGGGACGGGATTCAAAAGAAGCTGGGCATCAAGATTCTGTGCTACGACCCGGTCGGCCCGATCTGCATATTCAGCACCAAAAAGCTCACCGGCACGGTCGAGGAACTCAAGGGACGCAAAATCCGTTACTTGAGCGTGGCGGAAAAACCGGGCTACGCGGCCCTGGGCATGAGCATGGTCTCGGTCAGCACCGGTGAAATTTTCACGGCCCTCAAGCAGGGCATGATCGACACGCTGTCCACCAACCCCTCGGCCATCAAGGCCTACAGCTGGTGGGACTTCATGAAGAACGCGGAGATGCCCTATACCTCCTACGTGGATGCCTTTGTCGTGGCCAACGCCAAGTGGTGGGACGGTCTGCCCGCGGATATCCAGAAGACCATCCTGACCCAGGTGTCCCCCAAGGTCAGCCAGGAGGCCACGGATTCGATCATCCAAAGCTCGAACGACATGCTCAAGGAATTCACTGCCGACCACGGCGGAAACATTGTCAAGCTGCCGCCGGCCGAGCTGAAGAAGATGGTCCAGATCTACAAGACCAAGGCCTGGCCCGCGCTGGCCAAGGACATGGACCCGGCCGTGTACCAAGCGGCCCTGGAATTCACCGGCAACAAGTAATCTGCCGGGCGGGACCGCCGCGAGAGACGGGTGGCGGTCCCGCCTATAAAATTTTTCCGGTGAGGGGATCATGGACAGGTTTTTGTCGCACTACGGCGCGGTAACCGATGTCCTGTCCCGGATCGTGATGGCCGCGGCCTCGATCATCGTCGGACTGATCGTGGTCTCGTTGTTCGCCGAATCCGTGGCCAGGTATCTGCTTTCCTCCAGCCGGGCCTTCATGGAGGAATTCCCCAGGCTCTTCCTGCCCTTCATCGTCTTCCCCCTGATGGGCGCGCTGCTCAAGGCCGAACGGCATATCAGCGTGGACGTCCTGCCCGTCAGGCTGAAGGGCCGGTCCCGGACCGGCCTGATGATCGTGGTCTATGCGGTGGTGCTGGCCGTGGCCGTGCCGTTCTTCGTGGCCGGGCTGTCCGCGGTGGCCTTCTTCAAGAACATCGGCATGACCTCGGAGACCGAATATCCCATTCCCATGTGGTGGGTCTATTCCGCCTTTCCCGTGGGATTCGCCTTGCTGATCATCTTCGACCTGGAACTGCTTTTGAAAGCCATCTGGACGTTCGTTAAAAAGGAAGGCGGGGATCGGCCGTCATGATCTATGTCGCCGTACTGCTGGGCATCGTCACCCTGCTCATCTCGGTGCCGATCTTCCTGGTCTTCGGCCTTTCGGGCAGCCTGGTGACCATCGAGGCCCTGGGGCTCCCCTGGAGCATGATCACCCAGGTGACCTTCGACGCCATCACCAAGTACACCCTGCTGGCCATCCCCCTGTTCATCTTTTCGGGCATGGTCATGGTCAAGGCCGGCATGGCCCGCCGCCTGATCGACGTCTTCATCGACCTGGTGGGGCATCTGCCCGGCGGCCTGGGCATCGCCATGATCCTGACCATGGGCTTTTTCGGCGCCCTGTGCGGCTCGATCCTGGCGGCCATCGTGGCCATCGGCAGCATCATGATCCCCATCATGGAGGAGAACGGCTACCCCAGGCCGTTCACCGCGGCCCTGGCCTGCTGCGCCGGCAGCCTGGACGCGCTCATTCCGCCCAGCAACGCGGCCATCATCTTCTCGGCCATCACCGGCGAGCCGGTCTCCCGGACCTTTGCCGCCGGCATCGGGCCCGCCTTTGTTTACGGCGGCCTGCTCATGGTCCTGGTGGTCTGGCGCTGCCGCAAGATGGACCGCCGGCCCGCGGCCTCGCCGGCGCGCTTCGTCACCGACCTGGTCAAGGCCCTGCCGGCCCTGATGACGCCCGGGATCATCCTGGGCGGCATCTACTCCGGCCTGTTCACGCCCACCGAGGCTGCGGCCGTGTCCGGCGTGTGGGCCATCCTGGTGGGCTTTTTGGTGCACCGCGAGCTGGACCTTTCAGGCCTGTGGGCCGCGCTCAAGGACACGGCCACCATGACGGCCATGATCTTCTCCATCATCGCCACGGCCACTTTCTTGTCCACGGCCCTGACCTACACCCGGCTGCCCCACCGGCTCATTGACATGGCCGTGGGTCTGGGCGTGACCCCGATTCTTTTTTTCGCCGCCGCGGCCGTGGTAATGCTGATCCTGGGCACGTTCATGGAAGTGGTGCCCATCCTGTATCTGACTCTGCCCATCTTCGCTCCCATCGCCGTGGCCCTGAACATCAGCCTGGTGCAGCTCTACGCGGTCAGCGCGGCCTTCGTGGGCATGGGTCTGCTGACCCCGCCGGTCTGTGTAGGCGCCTACACGGCCGCGGCCGTGGCCCGGGAGTCGGCGGACAACGTCATCCGCGAGCTGTTTCCCAAATTCATGATCGTCAGCCTGCTTTATGGTGCGATCGTCATCCTTGTGCCCGAGATCAGCGGCTTTCTGCCCGACCTGCTCAGCCCCTAGATTCCGGTTGCGGGGGAAGGCCGTACGGTTTTGTAATGTAAACGACAGAGGCATTGTTTACAGAAGCTTCGAACGTTGATGGATTTGGGGTTGTGCTTCAGCGATCCCGTAGGGATCGAATTTGAGCAGCCGCGGGTGAAACCCGCGGATTGGGAGATCGTTTTTTAAACCAACCCCCGAAGGGGCTTGAACAAACGTCCTTCGGAGCGGTTACGAGCAAGTTCGACCCCTTTGGGGCCGTGGGGGTTTGGTAGCCCATTGCGTCCGTGGGTTTCACCCACGGCTATTCACCTTGGTCCCCCTTCGGGGACCCTCTTGGATCGGCTATGGCCGCCCGCTGAAATCGGTAGGCGCGGGTTTTAAACCCGCCCGCGCAAGCGTAAAAGGAGTGCATCGAAAATGGCCCACGCGGACAAAATGAAAGACTTCCAGACCCGCAAACAACACCAGCTCGACATGGGCGGCCCGGACCGGCTGGCCCGGCGCAAGGAATCCGGCAGACTGAACGCCAGGGAACGGATCGACTATTTTTTCGACCCTGGCACGTTTCAGGAAGTGGGGCTGTTCACCCATTCGGAAACGCCGGGCATGGCCGAAAGCACGCCCACGGACGGCAAGATCGCGGGCGCGGGAAAGGTGGACGGCCGACCCGTGCTGACCATGGCCAATGACATGACCATCCTGGGCGCGTCGAGCGCCACGGTCAACATGAAAAAGATCGAATATATGCGAGCCTTGTCCTGCGAAAAGGGCCTGCCCCTGGTCTTTTTGGGCGAATCCACGGGGTCGCGCATGCCCGATACCATGGGCTCCTTCGGCATGGGCCACGGCGGCATGAACCCGGCCCAGTACCGGCGCCTGCGCGAGGCCCCTTGGCTGTCCGTGCTTTTGGGGCCTTGCTACGGGAGTTCGAGCTGGTACACGGCCATGTCCGACATCGCGATCATGCAAAAAGGCGCGATCATGGCCGTGTCGAGCGTCAAGGTCACCCAGTTGGCCACGGGCGAGGACACGCCGGCCGAGGAACTGGGCGGCTGGCGGGTGCATGCCGAGGTCACCGGCATCGTGGACGCGGTGGGTGAGACCGAGCAGGAGTGCATGGACATGGCCAAAAAAATCCTCTCCTATCTGCCGACCCACGCCCGTGAGCTGCCGCCGCTTCGGGACATCCCGGAGGGATCGGGCAAGGACATGTCCCATATCCTGGATCTGATCCCGGAACAGAGTTTCAAGGCCTACGACATGAAGAAGATCATCAAGGTCCTGGTGGACGGCGGGGATTTTTTAGAACTCAAGCCGCTCTTTGCCCGGCCCTGCATCACGGCCCTGGCCCGGCTGGGCGGCCGGTCCGTGGGCGTTGTGGCCAACAATCCCTATTTCGGAGCCGGGGCCTTGACCGCCGAATGCTGCGAAAAGATCACCAATTTCCTGGTACTCTGCGATTCCTACAACATCCCCATCATCCAATTGGTGGACACCCCGGGCTTCATGATCGGCCGGGAGGGCGAATACAAGAAGGTCGTGGGCAAGATCATGAACTGGATGAACGCCCTGTCCCTGGTCACCGTCCCCATCCTGACCGTGGTCGTGGGCAAGGCCTACGGCCAGGCCTACCTGAACATGGGGGCCGGCAAATATTCCAGCGCCTTCGTGGCCTGGCCCACGGCCCAGATCAGCTTCATGGGCCTGGAACCGGCCATCAACGTGGTCCATAACCTTAAAAGGGAAGACGACCCCGAACGGTTCGAGGCGCTGCTGGCGCAGATGGGCAAGGACACCGAACCCTGGGATGGGGCCGGGATTTTTGGCCTGACCGACGTCATCGACCCGACCGAGACCCGGGACTATTTCCTACGCATGCTCGACCTGCACCAAAACCGTTTGAATGGCGGCATCGGCCGGCATCTGCTCCACAACTGGCCCACCTCGTATTGAGCCGCGTTCCGGCACGGGCGGCGCTTGCGCGGGGGAAAACCCGCCCCTGCATTCCTTTTTACAGCATATGTATCGGCTCGCGGGCGGCCACAGGGGGCCGCCCCTGCTTTGAGGTGCGATTTCGGGGCCACGCTATTTAATATATTATTTTCAATCAGTTATAAAATTATAAAAATGTTGTTGACATCCGATTTGGGCAATGATACGAATTGAGACACTACGGACCGACACGTCGGTCAGTAGGAACGCTTCCTAAAACAAGACCCAAAAGCAGGTACGATCGAAGAACCCAAAGCCAGGCGCCGGAATCCCCGCGCGCGGGCCGCATGTGCTTTTTTGAGGCCGCCAAAGCCTGTCGCGGACCGCCGCAAATCCGGGTTGGATGCGTTTTCCGTCAGGCATATCAGGAGGATGCAGTTTGAAGCGGATTTCAACATCTGACAGCAGGATGAACAAACAACCAAGCAACCCAAACGATCCGGGGCGGCCCGAAGCCGGGGCGGCCCGGCGGATCAACAAAAGCCGCGAGGAACGGCTTTCCGAATTGATTCGGGCCGCCAGCGAGGTCGTGACCGAGAAGGGCGTCAATTCCTTCAAGGTCAAGGACGTGGCCGACCGGATCGGGATCGGCCGGGGCACGCTGTACGAGTTTATCCAGACCAAAAGCGACATTGTTTTCCTGGCCCTTGAAAGTCAGATCCACGAGGCCATTGAAAACCTGGAAGCCGGGACGCGCGAAATCGCGGACCCCTTGGCCGCGCTCCAAGCGGCCGTTCGGTCTCATCTGGAGTACATCTCCCGGAACCCGAAGATGCTTTGGGTTTTGTATCAGCAGTCCACGCCCCTGCGCAAATCCCAATTCCAGGAAATCTTCGCCCTGATCGACAGCTATAACGGCATTTTCAAGTCCATCATCGAGGCAGGGCGCCGGGACGGCGTTTTTGACGTGGCCGATCCGTACCTGGTCGCCCACAGCATCGCCACCATGCTTAACACCTGGGTCATCAAGAAAAGCTATCTGAATTACCAATTCGACATCGAGGATTACGAGAGGAAGATGAGCCGGATCATCGTGCAAGGCTTGCTGGACCTGGATGGAGAAAAGGCCATCCGGAATCTGGAGCGGTTCCGGGCCTTGTACGCCGTGGAATAATGGCCCTAAGGGGGGGAATGAGGCATGGCGAGAAAAATCATTGATTTCGATTACGGCCTGACCATTGGCCAGCCGAATTTCATCAAGCCGGACCTGGTGTACCAGGAGCGCTACGGGGTCGAATACAAGGCCATGACCGTGGAGGAGACCATCGAGCAGCTCCGAACGGCCGGCGTGGATCACGCGGTCATCGCGGCCAACGACGTGGAAACCACGCACGGCCGCAAGGTGCCCAACGAACGCATCGCCGACCTCTGTCAAAAGCACCCGGACGTTTTCGTGCTCGGTTTCGCCGGTTCGGACCCGCACAAGGGCATGGCCTCGGTCAAGGAGTTGGAAGCGGCGGTCAAGGACCTGGGCCTTAGGGGATGCTACGTCAATCCCTGGTACCATCAGATCAAGGCCAATGACCGGCGGTATTATCTTTTATACGAGAAATGCGCCGAGCTGGACATCCCGATCTCGCTGCACACGGCCAGCTCCCTGGACAACACCATCTCCATGGACTACGGCAGCCCGGCCCACATCGACGACGTGGCCGTGGACATCCCCGAACTGAAGATCGTGATGCGCCATCCGGGCTGGCCCTGGGTCGGCCAAGCCGTGGCCGTCGCCTACCGCCACCCCAATGTCTATATCGACGTCTCGGCCATGCACCCGGCCATGATCCCGGACATCGTCATGGCCTCGACCACGGTGCTCAAGGATAAGCTGCTGTTCGGCTCGGCCCATCCCTTGGTCCAGCCCCAAAGGGCGGTCTCCTGGTGGGAGAAGCTTCAACTGCCCGAGGCGGTCAAGGACAACATTTTTTATCACAACGCGGCCCGTCTCATCGGGCTGGAAAAGCCGGCCGTCTCGGCCTAGTGGAGGTAATCTTTTCGATGGTTACGCCGGTGAGCGAAGAACCGACGTGAAGATATATGCCTCGGTCCGGAAAGTATCACAGGTTCAATAGGAGCGAAGGTGGCGCTTTTCATCCCTGCCAACAAAGGAGCATAAGATGATGAGCAGATGGCCCGCAAGAAAATTTTTAGTCGCTTCCATCGTATTCACCCTGGCCGTTCTTTTCCTGTCCGCGCCTCTGTGGGGAGCGGAACCGACCGCCCAAAACCCCCGGGAACTCAAATTTTCCATCTTTGTCCCCCCCAGCCATTTTCTACTGAATCCCAAAACCGGCCCGATCATCAAATGGATGGAGGCCGTGGAGCAGGCCACGGGCGGAAGAATCAAGATCAAGCTCTATCACTCCCAGGCCCTGGGCAAGGCCAAGGATCATTTCGAGATGGCCCGGACCGGCGTGGCCGATATCGCCGGCGTCGTTCAGGGCTACACGCCCGGCTACTTCCCCTTGACCTCCATCGCCCAACTGCCTTACTGCGCGCCGGGCAAGTCCTTCACCGTGGTGGCCAAGGCCCTGTGGGAGTTGCACAAGAAAGGGCTTTTGGACGAGAAATACAAGGAAGTCAAGGTGCTGAGCCTGGACCCCACGGACAGCTACCAGCTTTTCCTGAAAAACAAGATCGACACCCTGGCCGGTTTTAACGGCATGAAACTGAGGTCGAGCGGCGGGGAATGGCCGCAGATTATCCAGGCTCTGGGCGCCACGCCCATTCCGCTACCGGTTACCGACGCCTACCTGGGACTGCAACGGGGAATGGTGGACGGCATGTTTCTCAACTGGGCCGCCTCCCCGGCCTACAAACTCTATGAGGTCGTCAAGTGCGTCATGGAGACCGGGCTCAGTTGCGGTCCGCTGGGCATGATCATGAACCTGGACACATGGAACAGCCTGCCCCCGGACATTCAAAAGATCATTGACGGCGTGAATGAAAAATTTATCGGCTGGACCGTGCATGGATCGCCGGATGGGAGCGTGGTCGGTTACGAACTTTACGGCGAGTCCGTGTCCAAACCCCTGTTCGAGAAGAACGGCGTCCAGGTCTATCAGATGTCTCCCCAGGAGGCCGAAAAATTCCGGCGGACCCTCATCCCCCTGTGGGACGCCTGGGTGAAAGAAATGGAAGGCAAGGGCCTGCCGGCCAAGCAGGTCATGAAGGCCTATTTGGATATCCTCAAACAACAAGGCGCTCAGCCAGTTTACGAACCGACCTGGTAGGAACGCGTTCGCGTGTCCCCGGCGCCTGGGACCGTGCCTAGCGCCGGGGGGCCGAACCGTGAAACCAGGCCACGGACACGAGGTGCCCGCATGCCGGTTTTAAAAAAGATATGGCAGGCCTTCAATGGGCTCAACGAAGGCGTCTATGTGTTAGGAGCCCTGATCATCTTTCTGCTCGGGGCCTTGACCATCCGGGACGTGGGCGGCCGGTACCTGTTCAACCGGCCCCTCATGGGCAACCTGGAACTTTCGGAACTGGCCATGGTCTCGATCATTTTCCTCTGCTTCGGCTGTTCCATCACCCTGAGAGCGCATATCCACGTGGATATTCTGACGCACCGGCTGCCTCGCCGGGCCAAGATCGTCCTGGAGATCGGCACCGATCTGCTCACCCTGCTCTTCATGATCGTGGTGGCCACCCAGAGCGCCAGCTTGGCCGTGGCCCAGCGGGGCAACTATACCGACACCCTACAAATTCCAACCTTCCTCTTCACCCTGCTGGTCCCCTTCGGCTCCACCCTGGCCGCCATCGCCCTGCTCGGCCACATCGCGGCCAATATCCGCTCCCTGTGGTCGGACAAAGGAGTGGCTCCATGACGCCTTTTCTGGTGGGCATCGCCGGCTTTCTCTTCATGTTCCTGCTCATGGCCCTGGGCATGCCCATCGCCTTTGCCATGGGGCTGACCGGTTTTTTAGGCACCTGGGTGCTGGAGGGGTCTCGGGTGGCCCTGGCCCAAACCGGGATGACGCCTTTCTCCTGGGCCGCGGACCATTCCTTCATGTGCATTCCGCTTTTTGTCCTGATGGGCCACTTCGCCAACGAATCCGGGTTGATCTCCACGGCCTACCGGGTGGCCTACAAATGGGTGGGCCGTTTGCCCGGAGGCCTGGCCATCGCCTCGACCCTGGGCAGCGGGGCCTTTGGCGCGCTAAGCGGTTCCAGCAGCGCGGCTGCGGCCACCATGGCCACCATCTGCATCCCCGAGATGGAGAAATACAATTACGACCCCAAGCTCATGACCGGCAGCGTGGCCGTGGGCGGGACGTTTGCCATTCTGATCCCGCCGAGCCTGGGCATGATCCTTTATGGCATCATCACCGAGGAGTCCATCGGCCGCCTGTTCATCGCCGGCATCATCCCGGGCGTCATCATGGTGGGTCTGGTCAGCTTGGCCACGGCCGTGATGTGCAAGCTGAATCCGGCCATGGGGCCTCCGGGCCAGGGCTCGGCTTTTCGAGACAAGCTGGTTTCCCTGGCCAAGGTCTGGGAGCTGGTGCTGATCTTTCTGGCCGTGATCGGCGGTATCTACGCGGGCGTCTTCACCCCGACCGAAGCGGCCGCCATCGGGGCCTTGACCACCTTTCTGGTGGCCCTGGTCAAGGGCACCGTGAGTTTCAGGAAACTGCTCCTGGCCGCTCAGGCCACGGCCCGCATTACGGTCATGATCTTCGCCCTACTCATCGGGGCCATGATTTTCAATACTTTCATCTCCTTCAGCGGCATCCCGGATCATCTCCAGCAATGGATCAGCGAGGTTTCCGTAAACCGCTACCTCATCCTGATCCTGATTCTGCTGACCTACTTTTTCTTCGGATGCATCATGGACGCCGTGGCCATGGCCGTTTTACTGCTGCCCATCTATTACCCCATTGTCGTCTCCCTGGGGTTCAACGGCATCTGGTTCGGCGTGGTTTGCATGGTCATGGCCGAAATCGGTCTGCTGACGCCGCCGATCGGACTGAACTGCTTCGTGGTCCATGGCGTTTTTCCCAAATACCGGATCGAAACCATTTTCCTGGGCGTGCTGCCTTACCTGATCGTAGAACTCCTGGTGGTGGCCATCCTGATTCTCGTTCCGCAGATCAGTCTGTTTTTGCCCAATTTGATGAAATAAGCGGAATACCCGCCGGAAACAGCGGCCCGTTGATGTACAATATTGACATACCACGCGCATGCGGAGCGTCGGCACAAAGCAAACCCGGGCGAGCCGAGAAACAGCCCGGGGAGGCGCGATACCCGCGCTTCGCATAAGGAGGACTGAATGGACTTCAGCTTCACCCCCGAACAGGAAGCCTTTCGCCAGGAGGTGAGAAAATTCCTGGCCGCGGAACGGGACGCGGGCAGCTACACCACCCGCAGCAACAACTTTTGGGAGATGGACCGCGACTTCACCAAAAAGGTCGCGGCCCAGGGCTGGATCGGTCTGACCTGGCCCAAGGAACACGGTGGTCAGGGGCGCTCCTACATCGACCGCACCATCTTCATGGAGGAACTTCTCCGGTTCCAGGCGCCCTCGGGCTGCTATCTGCTGGGGGATCGGCAGGTCGGCCCGGCCCTGATGAGCTTCGGCACCCCGGAGCAGCGGCAGACCTATCTCCCCCCGATCCTGAGCGGCGAGGCCATGTTCTGTTTGCTGTTCAGCGAACCGAACGCCGGCTCGGACCTGGTCTCGGTTCAGAGTTCGGCCGTCCAGGATGGCGACCATTGGATCATCAACGGCCAGAAGGTCTGGACCTCGGGCGGCCATCTGGCTGACTACGGCTGGATGCTGGCCCGAACCGATCCGAACGCCCAGCAGAAACACAAGGGCCTGAGCGAGTTCATCATCGACATGAAATCCCCGGGCGTCACCGTGCGGCCTCTTGTCAACATCGCGGGCAAGCACCATTTCAACGAGATTTTTTTCGACGACGTCCGGGTGCACCAATCCAACCTGGTGGGCCAGGTCAACCGGGGCTTTTACCAGATCATGGAACAGATGGATTACGAACGGGCCGGCCTGGAGCGGCTGATGCAAGACTACCCGCTCTACGAACGCCTGATCGAATACGCCAAACAGCCTCAAGCCGACGGGACCGTGCTGTGGGAGGACCCGGTGGTGCGGGACCAGGTCGCCCAACTCGAAATCGAATACCAGGCCGGCCGGCTCCTCTGCTACTACATTTCCTGGATTTTGGACCAGGGCCGCGTGCCCAACTACGAAGCCGCCATGTGCAAGGCCTTTTGCACCAAGTGGAAGCAGAAGATCACCGAGGTGGCCACCCGGCTCATGGGACCCTATGGGCAGCTCATGCCCGGTTCCTTGCACGCGCCCTTTGACGGCGAGGCGCCGGACACGTATCTCATCGCCCGGTCCTACACGCTGCAGGGCGGCACGACCGAGGTCCTCAAAAACATCGTGGCCCGCAAGGGCCTGCGGCTTCCCACTTTGGGCTAAGGGGTCTGGGCATGGATTTCAGTTGGAACGAAGAGCAGAGGATGCTCAAGGACGCGGCACGCAAGTTTTTCGACAAGGAGTGTCCCCGGGCCTGGGTCAAGGAGATCATGACCGATCCCACCAGCCGGGTCCCCGAGCTTTGGCAAAAGATGGCCGACCTGGGCTGGCTGGGGTTGATCTTCGAGGAAGCCTACGGCGGCAGCGCGGGCGGCTTCACCGACCTGGCGGTCCTGATGGAGGAAATGGGCCGGGCGGCCGCGCCCGGACCGTATTTTTCGGCCGTGATTCAGGCCGGCCTGACCCTGGCCGCCAGCGAAAACGCGGAACTCAAGGAAAAATATCTGCCCCTTTTGTGTGAGGGCAAGAACCAAGGGACCCTGGCCGTGATCGAGGCGGGCGGACGCTGGTCCGGCGACGGTGTGCAGACCCGGGCCGAAAAGAGCGCCGACGGTTTCCTGATCTCCGGCCGCAAGATGTTCGTCCTGGACGCCCATGAGGCCGATTACCTTCTGGTGGCGGCCCGCCGAGGCCCGGCCGACGCGGACCTGATCCTGGTCCTGGTGGATTTGCCCGCGCCGGGTGTGACCGTGAAGCCCCTTAGGACCATCTCCGGCGAAAAGCAGTTCGAGGTGATCCTGGAGGAAACGCCGGTCCCGGCGAAAAGCGTGGTCGGCCCGGTGGGGCGGGGTTGGAGCCTGGTGGAACGGACGTATCCCCGAATGCTGATCGCCCGCTCCGCCCAGATGGTCGGGGCCATGGAGCAGGTCCTGGACATGACCGTGGCCTACACCCGGGAAAGGCAGCAGTTCGGCGTGCCCATCGGCGTGTTTCAGGCTATCCAGCACAGTCTGGTGGACATGCTGCTCCAGATCGAGACCTCCAGGTACCTGACCTATCTCGCGGCCTGGAAGGCGCAGGAGAATTTTAGCTGCCAAAAGGAAGCCTCCATGGCCAAGGCCGCCTGCTCGGACGCCTTTCAGATGATCGCGGCCGCGGCCCATCAGGTTTTCGGAGGCATTGGCTTCACCGAGGAACATGACCTGCACATCTTTTCCAAACACGGCAAGGGCTGGCAGCTCACCCTGGGGGACGCCCCGGACCACCGCCGGATCGTGGCCGAGGCCATGAGCGGCTGACCGAACAAGGAGCCGACGTGACAGCACCGCTCGCAGGGACCTTGGTTCTGGACATCTCCCGGGTCATCGCCGGCCCGGCCTGTTGCATGCACCTGGCCGACCTGGGAGCGGAGGTCATCCGCATCGAGCCGCCCGAGGGGGACGAGGTCCGATATCTGCTGCCGTTTTCCGACGAAATCCCCGAGGGGTTGCTGTACACGCCCTTCAATAAGAACAAGAAGTCCCTGGCCTTGAACATTTTCGCCGAGCAAGGCCGGCCCGTCTTTTTGGACCTGGTCAAAAAGGCGGACATCCTCGTGGAGAACTACCGCAGCGGCGTGCTGGCGAAGGCCGGGCTGGATTACCCGGTCCTGCGCCGGGTCAACCCCAGGCTCGTCTATTGCTCCATTCTGGGCTACAGCCCCAACGGACCCAACAGCACCCGGGCCGGCTTTGACTTCGCCATCCAGGCCGAAACCGGGGTCATGAGCATCAACGGCTTTCCCGATGGCGACCCGGTCAAGGTGGGCTCGGCCGTGCTGGACCTCCAGGCGGCCTCGTCCGCGGCCATGTGCATCAACGCCGCCCTGCTGGCCCGGGAGCGGGACGGCCAGGGCCGGCGGATCGAGGTCACGCTCTTTGGCGCCGGGATCACCATACTGGCCGAACAGGCCTACGTCTATCTGCTCACCGGCCGGGTCCCGACCCGGCTGGGCAACCGGGGTGCCGTCAAAGAGATCGTCTCGGACCACTTTCCCACGTCGGACGGCGGCCTGGTGCTGACCGTTCCCAATCAGACCAAGTGGCTGAGCCTGTGCGAAGTGGCCGAGTTTTCGCACCTGAAGGATGATCCCCGCTTCAATCCCATCGAACAGAGACGCAAGAACGTGCTGGAGCTGATCCGGGAAATCGGCCGGGAGCTGCGCAAGAAGACGACCCGGGAATGGGTGGACGAGCTGGGTCATAAACGGGGCCTGGTCTGCGCGCCGGTCCGCAGCGTGGACCAAGCCTTGGCCGATCCCGAGGTGGAGGCCCTGCGCATGGTCCGGCAGATCGAGCACCCGGACTACGGCCCAATCCGGGTCGTCGGCATGCCCTTTGATTTCCCGGAAGACCCGCTCGAAGTGCGGCTGCCGCCGCCGCCCCTGGGCGGTCACACCCGGGAGGTGCTCAAGGACCTCCTGCACATGGACGACCAACGGATCGAACAACTAAAGGCGGACGGAATCATCGCTTGACCCTGGCCCTCTGGTCCGAGGGCGAAAAGGAGCGCGGCATGATTTTCGGCGATTTGGGGTGTCTCGGAGACCTGATCACGCGTAACGCCCGCAATTTTCCTGACGCGCCGGGCTTGATTTTCGAGGAGACCCGCCTGACCTGGAAGCAGGTGAACGACCGGGTGAACCGTTTCGCCAACACCGTTCTGGGCCTCGGCCTGAAGCCGGCCGAGAACCTGGCTTTGCTGGGCCGGAATTCTCACCGCTACCTGGAGGTCTTTTTCGGGCTGGCCAAAACCGAGGCGCGGTCGGTCAAGCTGAACTATCGCTACGCCCCCAAGGAACTGGTCGGGGTGCTTAAAGACTGCCAGGCTCAAGGCATCGTTTTCGAGCGGGAATTCGCCGACATGGTCCGGGGGTTGAGCACGGAGGCGCCGTCGCTCAAGTATTTCATCTGCCTGGACGGCCCGGTCGAAGGCGCCTTGAATTACGAAGATATGCTGGCGAGCGCCGACCCCCGGGAACCGGCCCGGGATATCCAGGGCGACGACCTGGTCATGATCCAATACACCAGCGGCACCACCGGCCTGCCCAAGGGAGTGATGATGACCCACCGGGGCCAGATTCTGCTGGCCAACCACGGCGCCCTGACCGTGGGCCCGGCCCGCATCCTGATGCCCCTGCCTCTGTTCACCGCGGCCGGCACGGGCCGGACTCTGTGCCATATCTATTTGGCCAACACCGTGGTCCTCATGCGGGAATTCGCCCCCCGCCCGCTTCTCGAAATTATCGAACGGGAAAAGGTGACCGTGACCGGCTTTGTGCCCTCCATGTTCAACATCCTGAAGGCGACCGTGCCGGACTTGGATCGATACGACACCAGCAGCCTGAAGCGTATCATTTACGGCGCGGCCCCCATGTCGGTCCACCTGTTGAAAACGGCCATGGAGACGTTTCCCGGGTGCGAGTTCGAGCAGGGCTACGGTCTGACCGAGACCGGGCCCTACGGCACCAAGCTCATGCCCGAGGACCACCTGCTGGACGGGTCCGAGAAACGGGCCCAACGGCTGGGGTCGGCCGGCCGCATGGGCATCAACGGCCTGGTGAAGATCGTGGACACCGACGATCAGGAACTGCCGCCCGGCGAGATCGGCGAAATCGCGCTCTACTGCGACAGCAACATGGTCGGGTACTGGAACAAACCCGAGGAAACCGCGGCCACCCTGCGCCAGGGCTGGGTATATACCGGGGACATGGGCGACTTGGATGAGGACGGCTACCTTTTCATCCGCGACCGCAAAAAGGACATGATTATCTCCGGCGGGTTCAACATCTACCCCAAGGAGGTGGAGGACGCCCTGGCCTCGCACCCGGCCGTGCTGGAAACGGCCGTGATCGGCGTCCCGGACGACACATGGGGGGAAAGCGTCCTGGGGCTGGTGGTGTTAAAAGACGGCTGGCGGGCCAGCGAGCAAGAACTGATGGAGCACTGCCTCAAGGACGTGGCCCGGTACAAAAGACCCCGGCGGATCGAATTCCTGGACAGCTTCCCCAAAACGCCCCTACAGAAAATCCAAAAAAACATTCTTCGGGAAAGATATCGGAACGCGGCCCAGCGCCCGGAATAAGCTCTTTCGACGCCTTGTGTTGTCTCCTACAAGTTCCTTGCGTTAGATCTGCCACCGCCCGTCATTGCGAGCGCGGAGAAGCAATCTTTTTCCTCTCGTTCTAGGGAGTTGCCCTGGAACGGGGAATAGATTCGAGGCTCCGCTTCGGCACCTTTGCCTTCCGAGCAAATTGGAATTACTGGGAACAAGTTGTGTTGAGGCAGAGCCTCAAGTCTTTATGACGTTCCAGGGCAGAGCCCTGGAACGAGGAGAGCCACGGCCTGGCTCCTGGCAATGATAAACAAGCTTTCTCTTTTTAGATGTTGCGCCCACATGTCCGAAGAAAGAAAAATTCGCGGCCGGTGAGTTCTGATGTAGAAATCAAGCAGGTTCTGTTATGATAGGAGATCAATTTACAGAAGGAGGGGGAGATGCTGAAAACCAGAGTCACGGAAATCCTTGGCATCCAGTATCCGATCATCAAAGGCCCCATGGCCTATGTGTCCGGGCCGGAGCTGACCGCCGCGGTGTCCAACGCCGGCGGCATGGGTATCATCGCTTCGTTGACCTTTCAGACCATCGACGAACTGCGGGAGGCGATCCAGAAGACCAAAGCGCTGACCAACAAACCCTTTGCCGTCAACGTCACGCTTCTTCCCACCGCTCGGCCGGTCAATTACGAGGACTACTTCAAGACGGCCATCGACGAGGGCGTCAGGGTCATCGAGACCTCGGGCCGCAGCCCCGCGCCGTACATCAAGCTCATGAAGGACGCCGGCGTGATTTCCATGCACCGCGCCACCCGCACGCGGGACATCCAGAACGCGGAAAAATCGGGATGCGACATGGTCACCATCCTGGGCAACGAAGCCGCCGGGCACCCCGGCCAGGAGGAAGTGGGCTCCTTTGTGCGTATTCCCATTGCCGCCAGCGCCGTGGACATCCCGGTCATCGCCGCCGGGGGCATCACCGACGCCCGGGGTCTGGTGGCCGCGCTGGCGCTTGGCGCCGAGGGCGTGATCATGGGCACGCGCTTCATGTGCACCCAGGAAGCCCGAATTCACGAGAACATCAAGAATTGGATGCACGCGCTCAACGAAAACGACACCATCCTCATCCAGAAATCCATCAAGAACGCCTCCCGGGTGGTCAGGAATGAGCACACGGAGAAGATTCTGGAGATGGAGAACCGGGGGGCCACGCTGGAGGAGCTTTTGCCCATGATTCGGGGTTCCCGGGGCGTTAATGCTTACGAGACGGGCGATCCCTCGGAGGCGAACATCACCGTGGGGCAGGGCGTGGGTATGATTCACGACACGCCGACCGTGAAAGAGGTCATCGACGGCATGGTGGCCGAGGCGGTCCAGATCATGCAGCGCCTGCAGAAAATGGGCCTGGCGGGCTAGCCGGTTGTTTTCGAAGACGGCCGGACCGTCGCGGGGACGATCCGGCCCTGGCCGCCGCGGGGCGCGGCCTTCTCGCGGAGGCCACTCGGCGAACGGCTGCGGATTGTTTTTTTTGCCCAGATTTTGATATTGAAAGATCATTGAAGGAGAAGACCATGAAGGCAGCCGTATTTCACGGACCGAGCGACATCACCGTTGAGGAAGTAGAGCAGCCGAGCCTGGGGGAGGGTGACATTCTTCTGCGGGTCCGCGCCTGCGGCATCTGCGGTTCCGACCTGCACACGTACAAACACGGCATGTTCGAAGACCTGGGCACGCCCATGGGCACCGGCCGGGTGATGGGGCACGAATTCACCGGCGAGATCGCCGAGATCAAGGGTGAGGCCTCGGGGCTGAAAGTCGGCGATCGGGTCTGTACCGTGGGCATCGGAGGCAACGCCGAATATTTGCGTATGCCGGGCGTGATGGCCCCCATGATTTTTACCTTCCCGGAAGGCGTCAGCTTCGAGGAAGCGGCCACGACCGAGCCCCTGGCCACGTCGCTGCATGCCGTGAACCTGGCCCAGCCCAAGGACGGGGAAACCCATGTCATCATGGGGGCCGGCATCATCGGCCTGGGCGTCTTGCAGGTGCTCAAGGCCAAGGCCGACGTTACGGCCGTGGTGGTCGATATTTCGGACCGGCGGCTGGAACTGGCCGGCCGGCTCGGCGCGGACATTTTGGTCAACGCCGGCCGCGAAAACGCGGTGGACAAGGTAATCGAGCTGTTCGGTTCGCAAGAGTTCTCCTTCATGCCCGGACCCACGGGCAAGGTGGACGCGGTCTTCGATTGCGCGGGTCTGCCCATGGGCTTCAGCGGCACCCCGGTGTTGGATCAGGCGGTGCACATGGTCAAGGAAAACGGCAAGGTGGTGGTCGTGGCCATTTTCGAGAAGCTTCCGGCCATCGATTACAACCTGATCGTTCGCAAGGGCATCACCATCTTCGGCTCCTGGGCCTGGAACATCAACGAATTCAAGGAGAGTCTGGGCTTGATCGGTTCGGGCAAGATTGACCGGAAACCGTTGATCACCCATTCCTTCCCCCTGGATCAGGCCAGGGAGGCTTACGAGACCCAGGCCAACGCCCGGGAAGCGGTCAAGGTCATGATCGTGCCGTGACCGGAGCGGACGGGGGCGCCGGAAGGCGTCCCCGTCCTTCAGCAGGAGGCGAGCATTCAATGCCGATCAAAAACGAAGCCAGTATTCAAGACGAGCACGTCCGGGACGTCCGGAAGGCGATCGAACACCGGGCCACGTGGTTTTACTGCCTGCTCGACGAGGCCCGAAAGCGAGGGCTCGGCTGGGACGATTTTGCCCGCAAGGCCATCTTCCGGGTGGGCTGCTTTCACGGGGAGCAAAAATACACCGCGACGGACGATCTCAAGGCGTTTTCCGGGCAGTTTCCCAGCGCGCTGAGCAAGAAGGTCTTCGAGATGGAGGTCGCGGAAGCGACCCCGGACCGGTACGTGGTCGAATTTCACTACTGCCCGCTGGTCGAGGCCTGGCAGAAGCAGACGGACAACGAGGCGGACATCGCCCACCTCTGCGACATCGCCATGGACGGGGACCGGGGCATTGCCAGCGCCTTCCCGGCCTTTGAGTTCGACATCGAGAAAAAAATCTCCGAGGGCGATCCCGTCTGCCGTCTGGTCTATACCCGGAAACCCAAATAGGCTCTGGTCTCTTGCGCCGGCCCGGTTCCAGCGTCCCGTCCCGGAATGTTTTTTCAATAAGAAAGCCCCCTGCTGTCATTGCGAGCGGAGCGAAGCAATCTCACAGTCGGATTAAAAAACGAGATTGCCACGTCGTCCGCCTTTACCTGCTCCTTCGTCTTGTGGCACGGCCATCCTGGCCGTGCATCGGATGCATGGGCTGGAAGCCCATGCCACGATCACTTTCAGCGGACGCAAGCGTGACTCCTCGCAATGACGAAGCGGGGCTTGTTTTATAAGCTATTTTCGGAACGCGATCCTAGGTCACGATCAGGGCCAGGGACTCGGCGACCACGGCCGGCTTGTCCAATCCCTCCACCTCGATGGTGTTGGTCACCTTCATCAGGTAGCGGCCCTGGCCCTTGTCCGTGAAATCGGTCAGCACGGCCCGGTTGCGAATGCGCGCCCCGACCGGAACCGGGTTGATGAACCGCACCTTGTCGAACCCGTAATGCATGAAAAACTTAATCCCTTCAGGGATGGTATCCACTCCGCCGCTGAGATGACCCAAAAGCGAAATCAGCAGCGGGCCATGGACAATGGTCCCACCGAACGGGCCGGCCTTGGCCTTTTCCACGTCGCAGTGAATCCACTGCCGATCCTCGATGCACTGGCCAAAGGCATTGACCCGCTCCTGGGTGATCTCGAACCAGTCCGACCGGCTGGTCTCCTGGCCGATACGATCCTTGAGTTCCGCGATGGGAATGGCGGTCATGGTTGGGTGCTCCTCACGTCTCCAAGGAATACAGAGCCCTCAAGTGCGCCAAGCGCGGCCCAGGGACAGGAAATCCCTCCGCGAATTCGGCTGCGTCGAACCTGAATGATCGGAAAGGAATCGGCCGCGCCGCGCCGGCCCGCCGGTCAGGCCGGTTGAGGTTTGGCCCCTTCGAAAAAGAGCGTCAGGATGGCGTTCGAGATTCGCTTGCATTGGGCCTGATCCTTGAGCGGCTGCTCGGCCATGACCATGGACGAAATCAGCGTTTCCACGGCCCCGAGGAACTGGTGGGCCTGGTAGCTGGCCCGAATATCCCGGCGCAGTTCCCCCTTGGCCTGGCCTTCCCGCATGATCTCTTCGACTCGGGAGATCAGTTTTTTGAATCGCGCCAATCGTGCCGGCGTCAAATTGGACGTGGACCGCGAAATTTCCCGGATGTAAAGGTGGACCAGGTCACGATGGTCGAAATAGTGCTGGAGATGCTGGTCCACAATGGCGCCCAATTTTTCGCGGATGGTGGGGTAGCCTTCGAGCCCGTGGTCCAACAAAACGTCCACGGGGGCGAAATATTTCTTGATCAAGGCATCGAACAGCTCAGCCTTGCTGCCAAAATAGTGATAGACCAGCCCGTAGGAAATATCGGCTTCCTTGGCCACATCCGCCATGCGCGCCTGATGGTAGCCTTTCTGGCAAAAGACCTGGCAGGCGGCCTGGAGGATGGCTTCCTGGCTTTCCTTCAGACTATCTTTGTTTTCCGCTTTTTTGGCCACCAGCAACCCGTAACACACATTGATTGACAAGTCAATCAAATCCTGATATGAAATCCCTACGGCCCGAACACCTATCCGCGCCTGACACAGGTCCGCCCGCCGATTCCGATGCCTTTGCCCGGCCAAGGGCGGGGAAGCGTCGGAGGAGGCGTGGCCGCGCCGTTGCCAGGATCGGGAACCGAAGCCTGATAACGGTTCGACCCGCAGCTGAAGCTTGGCCATTGTCTCAAACCAAAGGAGACCGCCCGTGGGCAAAAGAACGCTGAGAACAAAACTGTGCGACATGCTGAACATCGAATACCCGATTTTGAGCGCCGGCATGGGTCCCAGCCTGGTGGGCGAAAAGACCGGGGCGCCCGTGGAACTGGTGGTCGCGGTTTCCGAGGCCGGGGGGCTGGGCGTCCTGGGCGCGGCCGGGTTCACCGTGGAGGAGCTTCGGGACGAGATTCGGAAGATCAAGAAATTGACGGGCAAGCCTTACGGCGTGGACCTGCTGCTGCCTAGCCAGACCGTCAGCCAGGGCGACCAGGAGGTGCAGGAGGGGCCGCGGGAGATTCCCTTGATCAACGTCCTTCGGACTTTGCCCAAGGCCCACTACGACTGGATCATGAAGATCAAGGAGGAGATGGGGCTGCCCGAGATCGAAGCTAGAATTCAGATGGGCTCCGCGATCATGCGGCCTCACGCCGCGGTCAAGGTCTGCATCGAGGAAGGCGTGCCACTCATCTGCGCCGGTCTGGGCAATCCCGGTTTCATGGTGGCCGACGCCCACGCGGCCGGACTGAAGGTCCTGGGCATTTCCGGCAACACCAAGAACGCGGCCCGGATCGCCCGATCGGGCGCGGACCTGGTCGTGGCCCAGGGGCACGAAGGCGGCGGGCACACGGGCCGCATCGGCTCCATGGCCCTGTGGCCTCAAGCCATTGACGCGGCCGCGCCCACGCCGGTGCTGGCCGCGGGCGGGATCGGCGACGGCCGAGGCGTGGCCGCGGCCCTGGCCATGGGCTGCATCGGCGTCTGGGTCGGCACCCGCTTCTTGGCGACGGTGGAAGGCGGGGCCCTGCCCATTCAGAAGCAGACCATCCTGGAGGCCACCGACGAAGACACCCGCCGGGCCTATCTCTACACGGGCAAAACGTCGCGGGCCATTTACAACCGTTTCCACGACCTGTGGGAGCAGTCCGGCCTCGACCCGCTGCCTTTCCCCACCCAAAGCCTGTTCGCCTCGGCCATGGCCGAAATGTTCAACAAGGCCGAACTCAAGGAATTCATGGGACCGTTCTCCGGTCAGATCGCGGGGCTGATCCATGAAATCAAGCCGGCCGCCCAGGTTCTGGAGGACATGGTCGAGCTGGCGGCGGATATTCTGACCCGACGGCTTCCCGAGTCCGTGGCCGTCAACTAGATCGGTTCAACATCAACGCGGAGGATAGTCAGCCATGAGTGCAGAGGACAATCGTGTGGAAGTGCGAGCCGTGATGTCCGGCGTGTTTTATCGCAGGCCCAGCCCGGAAGAACCGGCTTACGTGGAAAAGGGCGACCAGGTGAAGAAAAAACAGGTGCTGGCTTTGCTGGAAACCATGAAGGTTTTTCAAAAGGTCAAGTCTCCGGTGGCCGGCACCATCCTCGAAATCGTGGCCGAAAACGAGACGCCCCTCAAAGACGGGGACCTCATGTTTGTCATCGGCGTGTGAAAAAGGGGAAACGATCATGGGACAATGGATGGACGGCTATCTGCAACGGTTGGTCAAGAACCGGGAGGAAAACCTGGAGGGCGGCGGCCGGGACCGCATCGAGGTCCAGCACGGCCTGGGCAAGCTCACGGCCCGGGAGCGGATCGACCGCCTGACCGACCCGGGCAGCTTCGAGGAGTTCGGTTCGCTGGTCCGGGACCCCTACGCCAGGCTGGCTTCCGTTCAGAAGCCCAGCCCGTCCGACGGCGTGGTCATGGGCTTGGCCCGGATCGGCGGTCGCCAGGTCATGGTCTATTCCCTGGACTATACGGTCATGTCCGGCTCCATCGGCGACCAGTGCGTATGGAAGATGACCGAGCTGGTTCAGATGGCCGGCCAGGAGCGCCTGCCGCTCATCGGCCTGATCGACTCGGCCGGGTCGCGGCTAACCTTCAAGAACGGCTTTGCCGGGCTGAACGGCATGGGCCGGCTGGTCAGGAACTACTGCCTGTATAGCGGGGTCATTCCTCAGATCACCCTGCTGCTGGGACCCTGTACCGGACCCATGGCCCAAATCGCGGCCCTGTCCGATTTCCTGATCATGAATTCCAGGACCGGCTTCCTGTGGCTGGGCGGGGAGATCGAATCCAAGGCCGCCGGGACCGCCGAGTTCCATATGCAAAAGAGCGGTCAGTGCGACCTCGTGGCCGATAGCGACGAGGAGGCCATCGATCTGGCCAAGCAGCTTTTGGGGTTCATCCCGGACAACTGCTGGCAAAAGCCGCCGGCCGTAACGCCCACGGACGATCCCGACCGCCGGGAAGAGGCGCTCCTGGAGGTCATGCCCAACAATCCCAAGTTCACCTATGACATGCACGAGGTGATCGACCTGATCGTGGACGACGGCGCGTTTTTCGAGATCAAGGAAGACTTCGCCCCCAACCTGATCGTGGGCTTCGCCCGCTTCGACGGCCTGGTCACCGGCGTGGTGGCCAGCAACCCGGACGAGCTGAGCGGCATCATGGAGCCCGACTCCTCGGACAAGTACGACAAGTTCATGATGTTCCTGGACGCTTTCAACATCCCCATGCTGAACATCTCGGACACGACCGCCTATCCGCCCGGCGACAAATGGGAGCGCATGGGCGTCATCCGGCATGGGGCCAAGAACCTGCACGGCTACTCGCACATGACCAACCCCAAGGTGACCATGGTCCTCCGGCGTTCCTACGGCGGCTCGAACATCACCATGGGTTGCAGCAAGATGGGGCCGGATTTCATTTACGGCTGGCCCACCACCGAATTCGCGCCCACCGGTCCCGAGTCCATTGTCCAGGCCATCTTCCACAAGGAGCTGGCCAAGGCCAAGGAGGCCGGGAATTACGAGCAGGTGTACAACGCCTTTCTCAACCCCTTGAAAGAGCAGTTCAGCGTCATGAACATGGCCAAGGCCTTCACCTCCTACTACACGGTCCACGAGGTGATCGATCCCCGGGATTCCCGGGCCCATATCATCAAGGCCCTGCGCGCCTCGGCCGACAAGTGTGAACCGCTGCCGGAAAAGAAGCGCTACGTCAAACCCGCCTAAGGCGCCGGACAGGAGGAGGATCGACATGGGCAAACGCATGGAAGAAGCCATCGGGCGATATATGGACATCCAGGAGAAGAACCTCGTGGGCGGCGGCTTGGAGCATATCGAGCGGCAGCACAACCGGGGCAAGCTGACCGCCCGGGAACGGATCGATATTCTGGCCGACCCGGGCAGTTTCAGCGAACTCGGCTCCTGCGTGGGCACCACGGGCGTGCGCATGGACGGCCGCACGTCCACGGCGCCTTGCGACGGCGCGGTGACCGGCACGGGCCGCGTGCACGGCCGGCGGGTCATGATCTACGCCAGCGACTTCACCGTGCTGGGCGGTTCCACGGCCACCCAGCATTTCTTCAAATTCGGGCGGTCCCTGGAACTGGCGGCCATGTGGGGCATCCCCATGATCAACCTGCTGGATTCCTCGGGCGGCCGGCTCGGCTACGCCGACGTGCTCAGCGCCGGGATCGACTGGCAGTTCCGGCTCGAATCCCTGTACTCGGGCGTCATCCCCCAGATCACCGTGCTCATGGGGCCCTGCATCGCCGGCGGGGCCTATCTGCCCACCCTGTGTGACTTCCTCATCATGAGCCGCGTCTCGGCCAACATGTGGCTCGGCGGGCCGCGCCAGACCCAGGCGGCCACCTCGGAGGTCTTTGACGAGAGCGTGGGCGGGGCCGACTATCACATGCAGCTCAGCGGTTCGACCGACATGGTGGCCGCTGACGACAAGGAGGCCATCGAACTCTGCCGGGAGTTGGTCCGCTACTTGCCCCAGAGCTTTCGGGAAACGCCGCCCCCCCGGGAAACTCGGGATGATCCGAACCGGGAGGTGCCGGACATCGCGGACCTGGTCCCGGACGATTTCAGCCAGACCTACGACATGCACGACGTCATTAAAATGCTGGTGGACGACGGGGATTATCTCGAAATCAAGGACGAGTACGCCAAAAACCTGATCACCTGTTTCTGCCGGTTCGACGGCGAGGTCGTGGGACTAGCGGCCAACAACCCAAAATATCCGGGCAGCATCCTGGAGGTGAATTCCTGCGACAAGTACTACCGCTTCCTCCAGGTGCTGGACGCCTACAACATCCCCCTGGTCAACCTAGTGGACACGCCGCCCGTGGTGCCCGGCGAGTCGGAGGAGGCCCGGGGCCTGCTGCGGCACATCGGCAAGATCGTGGACGTGTACGCCACCGCGACCGTGCCCAAGATCAGCGTGGTCCTGCGCGAGGCCTACGCCGACGCGGGCAGCATGATCCTGGGCGGTCTGAAAAGCATGGGCGCGGACCTGACCTATGCCTGGCCCATCGCCCGGTTCGCCGTGGAGGCCTCCCAGCTCGACTACCGGGAGTTGTACGGTAAAGGCATCGAGGACGACGCCTACGAGGCCTATTTGAACCGTTCCCGGGAACTGGTGGACGTGTTCGACGTGGGCCATTCCTGGACGGCCCAGATCATCGATGAGATCATTCTGCCCAAGGACACGAGAAAGCGAATCATCGAGGCGCTTCAGATCACGCGTAACAAACACGAGAAACTGCCGGCGCGGGCCAAGAACCACACGGCGCCGCCCACGTGAGTCATCCCCGAGGCATCCGCCACATCGAACAAAGGAGAATGTCATGAGCGACAAAGCCGTTATCACCTGCGCCCTGACCGGGGTCCTGACCAATCCGGCCACGCATCAAGTCCCGGTGACGCCCAAGGAAATGGCCGACGCGGCCGAACAGGCCTGGAACGAAGGCGCGGTGATCGTGCACTGCCACTTTCGGGACCAGCGGGAAGGCATGGGATTTCTGCCCACCTGGGACGTGGGCGTTGTCACCGAGATTATCGGGGCCATCCGGGACAGGACCCCGGGCATGATCATCAACATGAGCACCGGTACACCCGGGGCCGACATTTCCGGCCCGGTCGCCTGCCTGGAGGCCCTCAAGCCGGAGATCGCCGCCTGCAACGCCGGCTCGCTCAACTACCTCAAACTGAAAAGCGACGGCACCTGGGCCTGGCCGCCCGTGCTGTTCGACAACCCGGTGGACAAGGTTCAGGCCTTCCTGGACGTCATGACCGCCAACAACGTCATCCCCGAGTTCGAATGTTTTGACACGGGCATTGTCCGCAGCGTGGCCCTGTACAAAAAAGCCGGCATGTTCCAGGGCGATCCCCACATTTCGCTGGTCATGGGCGTGGCCAGCGGGCAGGCGGCCAAGCCTGGCTGGCTTCCTCTTCTCAAAGAGGAGATGCTGCCCGGCACCCACTGGCAGACCATTGCTGTGGGCCGGGAAGAGGTCTGGTCGCTCCACCGCCGGGCCTTGGAGCTGGGCGGCGACGTGCGCACCGGTCTGGAAGACACCTTCTACCTGCCGAGCGGCCAAAGGGCCCGGAACAACGGGGAACTGGTCAAGGCCCTGGCCGATGTGGTGCGGGAAGTGGGCCGGGACATCGCCTCGGCCGAGGAGGCGCGGGAAATCCTGGGCGTGCCGAAAAGGTAAAACGTATCCGGGAGGGCTGACATGAAACAGATTTGCGAGGATTTGCGCGACGAGTACGATTCCCTGGACGCCATCGTCTCCAAGCTGGACGAAGCCGCCTGGGAGACCAAGACGCCGGCGGTCTGGACCGTGAAGGAGCAGATCGCCCATATCGCCTTTTTCGACGCCATGGCCCGGCTTTCGACCGCCAGCCCCGAGGCCTTTGGGGAACACATCAAGGCCTTGTCCCGCAACCCGGGCGAGGCCATGGCCCGTAACGTGGCCTTGAAAAACCTGCCCGGCGCTGAACTGCTTCGCCAATGGCGCGAGGAAAGAACCGCCCTGGTCGAGGCCTTGTCCGAAATGCAGCCCAAGGATCGGCTGCCCTGGTACGGCCCGTCCATGAGCGCCCTGTCTTTCGCCACGGCGCGCCTGATGGAGGCCTGGGCCCACGGCCAGGACGTGGTGGACGGGCTGGGTGTGAAACGCGAGGCCACCGACCGGCTCTATCACATCGCCCACCTGGGCAACATCACCTTTGGTTGGAGCTTCCTGGTGCGGGGCATGGAGGTTCCCAAGACGCCGGTGCGGGTGGAACTGACCAGCCCCTCGGGCAAACTATGGACCTGGGGGCCGGAAGACGCGGCGGATTCGATCCGGGGCAGCGCCTTGGGCTTCTGCCTGGTGGTCATCCAGCGGCGGCATTACGCCGACACCGATCTCACGGTCACGGGCGGGACCGCCGAAAAATGGATGACCGTGGCCCAGTGTTTCGCCGGAGCGCCGACCATCGGTCCGCAGCCCGGCAAGTTTCCCAAAATGGGCGCCTCGCCTGGCCATGCGCATGTTTAAAAAAATCCTGGTGGCCAACCGGGGCGAGATCGCGCTGCGGATCATCCGTGCCTTAAAGGAACTAAATATCCTCAGCGTGGCCGTCTATTCCGAGGCGGACGCCCAGGCCCTGCACACGCGGCTGGCGGACGAAAAGGTCTTGATCGGCCCGCCGCCCAGCGCCAAGAGTTACCTGAGTATCGAAAATATCCTGGCCGCGGCCAAGGTCACGGGCGCGGAGGCCGTGCATCCCGGCTACGGTTATTTGGCCGAAAACGACACCTTTGCCCAGGCCTGCCTGGACCAGGGCCTGGTTTTCATCGGCCCGACTCCGGAAAACCTACGGCTGGTCGGCAACAAACTCGCCGCCAAGAAAATCATGGAACAGTCCGGGGTGCCGGTCATCCCCAGCGGTCCGGGTGCGGTCGGCTCCTTGGAGGAAGCCCGGAAAGTCAGCGCCGGCATGGGCTACCCGGTCATGATTAAGGCCTCGGGCGGAGGCGGAGGCCGAGGCATTCGCGTCTGCAAGGACGAGGAAGCCTTGCGCGAGGAATTCCCCGTGGCCAAGATGGAGGCCCGGGCCGCCTTTGGCAATGACGAGCTTTACATCGAAAAATACATTGTCGAACCCCGGCACATCGAATTCCAGGTGCTGGCCGACGCCCAGGGCAACGTCTGCCACCTGGGCGAGCGCGAGTGCAGCATCCAGCGCCGTTTTCAAAAGCTCATCGAGGAATCCCCGTCGCCCCGCCTGACCCCGCGGCTTAGAAAAGCCATGGGCGACGCGGCCATATCGGCGGCCCGGGCCGTGGGCTACGTCAACGCCGGGACCGTGGAATTCCTGGTGGACAAAGACGACCATTTCTATTTCATGGAGGTCAACGCCCGCATCCAGGTCGAACACCCGGTCACGGAATTGACCACGGGCGTTGATTTGGTCAAGGAGCAGATCAAGATCGCGGCCGGCGGCCGTGTCGATTATGCCTTTGAGAGTCTCAACCTCCGGGGCTGGGCCATGGAATGCCGGATCAACGCCGAGGACCCGGAGCGGGGCTTTCTGCCGTCTCCGGGCACGATCGAAAGGTATCACGCGCCCGGAGGATACGGCGTCCGGCTGGACACGGCCATTTATCAAGGCTATGAGCTGCCCATCTATTACGATTCGCTCATCGCCAAGCTCATCACCTTTGACGCCACCCGGGACGGCGCGATTCGGATCATGAAGCGGGCCCTGGACGAATTTCAGATCGAGCCGCTGAAAACCACCATCCCCTTTGCCCGCCGCATCATGGACGACACGGATTTTCAAAGGGGCGATTTCACCACCGATTATGTCAAAAAGTTTATCCCGGACGAAGACGAGGATGACGACGAGGACGACTGAGTTTCCGCGCTAAAAAGACAGGGGTAAGAGCCATGACCGACGTCAATGAAGTTCTCTACGAAGTCAAGGAGCGCATCGCTTGGGTGACGCTCAACCGACCGGACCGGCGCAATTCCATCAACGCCGGACTGACCGCCGGGCTGGAACAGAGCCTCGACCAGGCCGACCGATCCCCGGATGTGTCGGCCGTGGTTCTGACCGGCGCGGGCGGCAATTTTTGTTCCGGAGCCGATTTGGGCGGCGACGAGTTTTCAAGCCAGCCGTCGTTTCTGGAACTCCACGAGGGCCGGGGCCGTTTCGCCCAGCTTCTTTCGAAGATGAACCAATGCCGGAAGCCCATCCTGGCCGCGGTCGAGGGCTACTGCCTGGCCGGCGGCATGGGCCTTTGTCTGTCCAGCGACATCGTGATCGCCAGCGAGGACGCCCAGTTCGGCACGCCCGAGATCAAACGCGGACTCTGGCCCTACATGGTCACGGCCGTGCTCATCCGCAACGTGGGCCGCAAAAAGGCGCTTGAACTGTGCATGACCGGCGACCGGATATCCGCGGCCGAGGCCGAACGGATCGGCCTGATCAACTACGCCGTGCCCAAGGCCGAGTTTCAAAGCCGGGTGGCCCAGATGGCCGAGAAGCTGGCCTCGTACAGCCCGGCGGTCATGGGATTGGGTAAAAAGTCCTTCTATCGAATGGCGGACATGACCGTTCAAGACGCCCTGGAATACCTCCAAAGCCAGCTCACCATCAACACGCAGACCGAGGACATCGTGGAGGGTGTCCGCGCCTTCATGGAAAAGCGCGCTCCCCAATGGAAAGGAAGATAGGCGGCGCCGCGAAGAGCGGGCCAATCCGCGACCTGAAACCGGAAAGGGCGGGCCATGGAATTCAGATTCAGCGAAAAGGAAGAGGCTTTCTACCGCGAAGTCGATGAGTTTCTCCGGAAGGAGCTTCCGCCGGACTGGGACCAGAAATGCCTGGCCTGGCCCGGCGGGTACGCGTCCCTGGGGTATCGCGGAGACGACGTGGCCGAAGGCTATGCCCACTATCGCCAGAAGCTGCTCGAAAAAGGATGGAACACCATCTCCTGGCCCAAGGAGTTCGGCGGCCGGGCATACTCCTACATGGAGCAGGCCATCTTCGACGAAAGAACCAGCTACTACCGCGCGCCCATGATGGACGTCATCGCCGGGGGCATGGTCGCTCCGACCATCCTCAAGGTCGGGACCGAGGAGCAGAAGAAAAAGTGGATTCCCCGGATCGCGGCCAGTGAAATCACGATGTTCCTGGGGTACAGCGAACCCAACGCCGGGTCCGACCTGGCCGGCATCCGCACCACGGCTCTTCAAGATGGAGACGAATACGTCATCAACGGGCAGAAGGTCTGGAGCAGCGGGGCGAACGCCGTGGATTACGCCTGGTTGCTGGTCCGAACCGATCCGACCGCGCCGCGGCACCGGAGCGTCAGTTTTTTTCTGGTGGACATGAAAACTCCGGGGATCACGGTCCGGCCGCTGACCACCATCTTGGGGAACCAGCATTTTTGCGAGGTGTTTTTCGACAACGTTCGGGTGCCGGCGGAAAACCTGGTGGGGCAAAAAAACCGCGGGTTTTACCATCTGATGACCGCCCTGGATTTCGAACGCGTCATTCTGGTCGGCATCGGCGGGTTCAAGCGGATGTATGAGGAACTGGCCGAATTCGCGAAGAAGACGAACCGGAACGGCCGGCCGCTGAGCGACGACCCGTTCGTCCGCCTGAAACTGGCCCGCCTGGCCACCGAGATCGAGATCGGATACACGCTGGTCTGGCGAACGGCTGAAATGCTGGACAAAGGCAAGGCCCCGTCGGTCGAATCCTCGGTGCTGAAGCTGGTCGCCACGGAGCTTAGCCGCAAGATGGCCGAGGCGACCATGGACATCTTCGGACCCTACGGCCTGATTGACGACGACATCGACATCGCGCCCCTGCGAGGATTGGCGCCGCGCGGATATCTCGATTGCATCTCCGCCACCATCGGGGCCGGCACATCCGAGATTCAGCGCAACATCATCGCTCAAAGAGGCCTGGGCCTGCCCCGAAATTAGGACGAGGAGTTTGCGCCATGGACATGGATTTTTCGGAGGAACAAAAAATCCTCATGCGGTCTGCCAAGGATTTTCTGGCCAGGGAAAGCTCGAAAGCCTTCGTTAAGGAGATGCGGGATCACCCGATGGGTTACACGCCCGAGCTGTGGACGAAGATGGCCGACCTGGGCTGGCTGGGGGTCATGATCCCGGAGGCGTATGGCGGAACCGGCGGGTCTTTTCTCGATCTGGCCGTGCTTCTCGAAGCCATGGGCGCGGCCTGTCTGCCGGGGCCGTATTTTTCCACGGTGGTTCTGGGAGCCAACGCGATCCTGAAGATGGGCACGCCAGAGCAAAAAGAACGGCTCCTCCCCGGGATCGCTGGAGGCGAAATGGTTCTCGCCTTTGCCCTGGCCGAACCGGGCGTTTGGTATGAACCGGAAAACATCCAAACCACGGCGGTTCGAGACGGAGAGGCCTACGTCCTCACCGGCGCGAAACATTTCGTGGAAAACGCCCAGGCGGCCGATGCCATCCTTTGCGCCGCACGCGTTGAAAAAAGCGGAACAGGCCCAAACGGCTTGACGCTGTTCCTGGTGGACCCCCATGCTCCAGGCGTGAGGATCAAGCCCTTCAAGACGTTGGGATACGACCGGCAGTGCGAGGTGATCTTGGACGCCGTGCGGGTGGAGCCAAACGATGTTCTGGGCGAGTCTGATCAAGCTGGCCGGGCCTTGGAGGAAATTCTGAACCTGGCGGCCGTGGGCAAATGCGCGGAGATGCTGGGGGCCGCCCAGGCCGCCTTTGAAATGAGCGTGGCCTATGCCAAGGAGCGGGAGCAGTTCGGCCGGCCGATCGGAAGCTTTCAAGCCGTTCAGCACCATCTGGCCAACATGGCCGTGGACGTGGACAGCATCCGGTTCATCACCTACCAGGCGGCCTGGAAGATCGCCGAGGGGCTGCCCTGGGAAAGGGACGCGGCCATGGCCAAGGCCTTCACCAGCGAGGCGGCTCCCCGGATCACCCGCTTCAGCCATCAGATTCACGGCGCGATCGGGTTCTGCGACGAACACGATCTGCACCTGTATTATCGCAAAGTCAAAAGCGCGAGCCTGGCTTTCGGGAACGCTGAATACTCCTTGGAAAAAGTGGCCCGGGCTTCCGGCCTATAAAAGTCGCCGCGTAAGAACAACCCAGCCGGGGCCGCTTGCTCGTTGGGATTAGCCCGGAAGCAGGTTCTCGCCCCGGCTTTTTCCGCGGCCGATCCGGTACTTGCTTATGCCGCGCTGTAACCCATGCGGATACGATACTTGGCCGATGTGCCGGGAGGCGCGGCCGGCGGCCGTATTTTGCGCGGGTCTTTGATTGACACGGCATCCCGCCGCGGTTAGGATATGTGTATCAGGAAAATTCGATAGGTCTTGGCTGCAAGGATTGAAACCGGGAAGTCGCGGCCCATGCCGCGGGGTTTCGTTTTTCAGACATTCGCGAAGGAGGGATGAACCATGAGAACGTTTTTCATTTTCCTCGGCGTGATGGCAACCTGTCTTCTCTTTGTGGCCGCGCCCGCGTTGGCGGCCGATCGCATCGTCATCGGCCATCCGGCCTGCCTGTCCGGCAAGTACGCCAAGGCCGGGGAGCAGGCGGTGGGCGGGATCAAGGCCTGCGTGGAATGGGTGAACCAGACCTACGGCGGGGTCATGCTCGGGGGCAAGCGGGTGCCCATCGAGTACAAGTATTACGACTCCGAGTCCACCAAGGAATCCGTGACCAGCCTCATCGGCCGTTTGATCACGGTGGACAAGGTCAACGTGGTCTTTTCCCCGTACAGTTCCGGGCTGACCCTGCGCGGCGCGCCGGTGACCGAGAGCCACAAGATGCTGTACATGGATCACGGCGGGGCGAACGACAACATTTTCGCCCAGGGGTTCCGGTACATCGTCCAGACCATCGGCCCGGGTTCGAGCTACCACTATGGCACGCTTAACATGATCCACAAGATCGACCCGTCCGCGAAAAAGGTTGCCCTGGTGTACGAGGACGACGAATTCGCCAAGTCGGTCATGACCGGCGCGGAAAAGAAGGCCCAGGAACTGGGTTTCGAGGTGGTCTTCAAACGGACCTATCCCAAGGGCGTGACCGATTTGACCCCGCTGCTGTCGGCCCTTAAGACGGCCAAGCCGGATTTCATCCTGGGCGGCGGGCACTTCGAGGACGGCCAGTTGTTCAACCGCCAGATGGCCGACCTGGACATTGACACCAAGGCTCTGTCTCTGATCGCCGCGGCCACGCTGCCGGCCTTTTACCAGGCCCTGGGAAGCATGGCCGAGGGCGTGATGGGTCCGTCTCATTGGGAGTACGGGGTGACCTATTCGGAGCAGGCGGCCAAGAAGGCGGGTCTCCCGTGGATCGGCCCCAGCCAGGACGAATTCGTGGCCTTGTTCAAGAAGGCCTTGGGTAAGGACATCATTCCGGATTATCACGCGGCCGAGGCCGGGGCCCAGGTGCTGGCCTACACCCTGGCCGTGGAAAAGGCGGGTTCCCTGAACTCGGACAAGGTGCGTAAGGCCCTGGGCGATCTGAAGTTCATGTCCTTTTATGGCGGCTGGGACGTGGACGACACCGGCCTCCAGGTCGGGCACTCCATGGTGGACGTCCAATGGCAAAGTGGCCAGCGGGTCATTGTCTGGCCCGAGGAGGCCATGACCGGCAAGGTCTATTACCCCATGCCCACGTTCAAGGAAAAAGCTGGCGGCAAAAAGGCGGCCTGGTGAGAGCAGTTGGCTCACCGAGGATAGACCGACGTGGTCCTTGAACAACTCCTGGGAAACCTGATCCAGGGCCTGGTCCTGGGCGCCGTGTACGGCATGGCCACCATGGGCCTCAGCCTGATCTTCGGGGTCCTGCGCATCGTCAACGTGGGCCACGGGGCCTTTATCATGGTCGGGGCCTTCATCGCCCTGTGGACGTTCAACGCCTTGGGTTTGAGCCCCATCGTCGCGCTGCCCTTGGCCTTCGTGGTCGGCGCGGCCTTGGGGCTGTTGTTTTATTACTCGGTTATCCAGAGGCTGCTCCAGGCTCCGGAACTGGCCACGCTGCTGGTCACCTTCTCCATGGGGGTCCTGCTTCAGGAAGTGGTCAAGCTGATCTTCGGCTCCGAATTCCGAGGCTACAACTGGCCGGTGGGCAAACTGGACCTGGGCCTGACCGTGCTGCCTTATTCCAAGCTGCTGGCTTGCGTGGGCAGCGCGGCCATTGCCCTGCTTCTTTATTTTTGGGTCAACCGGACCCGAGCCGGAACGGCCATGCGCAGCGTGGTGGACGACCGCGTGGGCGCCCAGGTCTGCGGGGTGAACGTCAACCGGGTTTTCGCCATGAGCTTCGCCCTGGGGATCGCCCTGACCGTCACCAGCGGCGTGCTCTTGACCATGTTCATTCCGGTGGGCATCAATCCCTACATGGGCGGCGGATACACGCTTAAGGCCTTTGTCATCGCCGTGCTCGGCGGGTTGACCTCGCCCTACGGGGCCTTTTTCGGCGGCCTGGTCTTCGGTCTGATCGAAAACGGCTCCTACACCCTATTCGCGCTCATCCCCGGCGTGGAGCCGTTCGCTTTGACCCGGTTCCTGTCTTTCGCCATGCTGCTGGTCATCCTGCTCATCCGGCCGACCGGCATCCTCAAGGCCAAATGAACGGTTCGTCCAAGTACGCCCCCTTGATCCCGGTGGCCGTCGTTTACGCGGCCCTGTTCCTGGTGGGCCGCTACACGCCCGGCTTCTGGCAGCTCATGGCCACGCTGCTCTTCTACTGCGCCTTGGGCCAGGCCTTCAACATCTTCCTGGGCCTGACCGGCTACGTGGACTTCGGCTACGTGGCCTTCCTGGGCATCGGCACGTATGGCATGGCCCTTTGTGTCAGCCGGCTGGCCGATCATCCGGGCCTGGGCTGGGGCGTGATCGCGCTTGGCTTTTTGCTGGCCCTGGTCATGGCCACGCTTTTGTCCATGGCCGTGGGCGCCGTGGCCTTGAGGCTGCGGGGGGCCTATTTCGCCATCGCCACGGTCGGGGTGAACGAGGGCTTCCGCTTCCTCATCGAGGGCCTCAGAATCTGGAACGGGTCCGAGGGCATCATCTTCACCGCCCAGCTCAACCAGGTCCTGGGCCGGGACGCGGCCAGCGCGGTGTCCACGTACTGGGCCGACGTCATGGTCCTGGTCATCGCCGTGGCGGCCGCCGTGGTCACGCTCCTCTACATGCGCAGCCGGATCGGATACGCCCTGGTGGCGCTTCGGGAGGACGAGGACGCGGCCAAGGTCATGGGCATCAACGTGACCAAATACAAGATCATCGCCTTTATCACCAGCGCCTGCTTCGCCGGCCTGATCGGCGCTTCGTCCTGGGCGCTCAAGACGCCCTATGTTTTTCCACCCGAGGTTTTCGAGATTCACTACACCATTGAGGCCATCATCATCGTCCTGCTCGGCGGGGCGGGCACGCTGCTGGGGCCCATCGTCGGCGGCCTGATTTACGGGATTTCCAAATACTACCTGGCGGTCATCATCCCCGGCTTTCAGCTTCTGATTTTCGCGCCCATCATCATCGTCATCATCGTGGTCTTTCCCGAGGGCGTGGTGGGCATGCTGAAAAAGAAGACCCGGCACACCGCCTTGGGCCGCTACATCATTTAGAGGGATTCATGAGCCTGCTCCGGCTGGAAAACGTGACCAAGCGGTTCGGCGGACTGATCGCGGTCAGCCAGGTCAGCCTGGAGATCGCACCCGGCCAGTTCGTGGGCATCGTCGGGCCGAACGGCAGCGGCAAGACCACCCTGTTCAACGTCATCAGCGGGGTCTTCTATCCCGAGGAAGGTCGGGTGCTGTTCGAGGATCGGGACATCACCCGCCTGCCGCCTTACAAGCGGGCCCCCTTGGGCATCGGCCGGACCTTCCAGATTCCCCGGCCCTTCGGATCGGCCACGGTGCTTGAAAACATCGCCATCGGGGCCATGTTCGGCCGGCGGGATCGCAGCAGCCACGTGAGGCACGCCTTCGAGGTCGCGGATGGGTTGATCGAACGGCTGGGTCTGGAAGAGCATCGGAACAAAGAAGCCGGCGGCCTTCAGCCCGTGGAAAAGAAAATGACGGAAATCGGCCGGGCCTTGGCCATGAGACCCAAGCTGCTGCTCATGGACGAGGTCATGGCCGGCATGCACCCCAGCGACATCGACCGCATGGTCGCCTTTATCAAGCGCATCGCCGGCGAGGAGGGCATCGCCATCGTGGCCATGGTCGAGCACATCATGCGGGCCGTGTTGGGCATGGCCGAAAAGGTCATCGTCCTCCACCAGGGGGCCAAGCTGGTGGACGAATCCACGGAAATCGCCTTGAGCGACCCGCGCGTGGTCGAGGTGTACCTGGGTCGGCCCCGGAGGACGTGACATGCTGACCGTCCGCGACCTCGAATCCGGATACGGGCCCATGCAGGTTTTGTGGAAGCCCAGCCTGCACGTCAAGGCCGGGACCATCACTTCCCTGCTCGGGCCGAACGGCTCGGGCAAAAGCACCTTCCTGGCTTCGGTATTCGGCTCGGTCCCGCCTTGGCGCGGCCTGGTTACGTTCGAAGGTCAGGACGTCACCCGGCAACCCACCCACCAAAAGGTGGACCACGGCATGGCCCTGGTTCCCGAGGGCAAGCACCTCTTCCCGACCATGACCGTGTATGAAAACCTGGTCATGGGCGCCTACCTGAAAAAGGCCCTGGTCCACAAGGACGAATCCCTGGACCTGGTCTACTCCCTGTTCCCCAGGCTCAAGGAAAGAAACGAGCAGACGGCCGGCTCCCTGAGCGGCGGGGAACAGCAGATGTTGACCATCGCCCGGGCCTTGATGACCAAACCCAAGTTCATCATGCTGGACGAACCCAGCCAGGGCCTGGCCCCCCTCCTGGTCGCTTCGGTCTTCGAAACCATTCAGAAGATGAAAGAGGAGATCGGGCTGACTATCCTCCTGGTCGAGCAGAACGCCGACGCCTCCCTGGACGCGGCCGATTACGTGTACATCCTGCACGAGGGTTTGATCAAAGCCGAGGGCAGTCCCGAGGAAATCAAGGGTTCGCCGGATATCCGAGAGGCCTTTCTGGGCGTTTGAACCAGGCCGGGGCTGTTTCCCAGGCCGCGCGCCCGCTGAAGAGAAGGCGCCTCGGTCAAGAGAGGAGTGCGACATGGGGCAAGTGGAAGACAAACTGGAAATTCTGGACCTGATCGGACGATACTCCCACGCCGCGGACGGCACCGATCCCGAGGCCTATGCCGACGTTTTCACCGAGGACGGGGTTTTTCACGGCCGGGCCGGGCAGCCGGACGAATTGATCCTGCGCGGCCGGGACAAATTGCTGGCCTTTCATCGCCGGGTGACCGAGCGGCGGGGTCAGCGGCAGACGCGGCATCATCAGGGCACGACCGTTTTCGTCGAACTGAGCGACGACCGCGCCGTCACCCGCACCTATCTGCTGACCACCACCGTGTCGCCCGGGGCCATGGCCCAGGTGGGGTTGACCAGCGTTTACGAGGACGAGATGGTCAAGACGCCTCAGGGATGGCGGATCAAATATCGAAAAATTCATCCTGACGTTCAAGGCACGCTGGAAGAAGTCAGGAAAGACCAATAGGCGAGGAGCAGGATCAGTATGGAGTTCCAAGATAGAGTTGCCGTCGTCACCGGCGCGGCCAGCGGCATCGGACGCTCGCTGGCCCTGGCCCTGGCCGGCAGAGGCGCGGACGTGGTGATCGCGGACATCGACAAAGCCGGCCTGGCCGAGGTGCAAAAGGAGGTCGAGGCCCTGGGCCGTCGGGCCGTGGCCGTGATCTGCGACGTGTCCCAGGACGAGGACGTGGACCGTCTGGCCGAGGAAGCGTTTTCGAGCTTCGGGCGGGTGGATTTTCTGATGAACAACGCCGGGGTCATGCTGCGGGGCTACGCGGAAAAGATTCCCATGAAGGATTGGGAGTGGATCATCGGCATCAATCTGCTTGGCGTGGTTCGCGGCATCCGGGCCTTTGTGCCGCACATGATCGAGCGCGGCAGCGGCTACGTGGTCAACACCTCGTCCCTGGGCGGCCTGGTCGGGGGCGTGCCCTTCAGCATCGCTTACAGCACCACGAAATTCGCGGTCAGCGGTCTGAGCGAGGTCTTGTACAAACATCTCCGGCCCAAAGGAATCGGGGTGTCGCTGCTCTGTCCCGGCGGCGTGGCCACGAATATCGGGCAAAATATGCGGTTCACCGGCGGAGACGATCCCCAGGACCTGGGCGGCGCCCGGAGCCCCGTGTTGGGCCAGCCCGGCGTGGCCGACCCGGACGACGTGGCCCAATCGGTCATCGCGGCCATGGAGAAAAACCAGTTCTTGATCCTGACCGACACCGAGCGGCTTCAGGCGGTGATCGATCGCCGGCACCAGGACCTGCAAGGCTTCCTGGACGCGCAGATCGCCCAGGCGCAAAAGCTGGCCGAGGCAAAAAAGGCATGAGGACCCGGGATAGCCTTGCGGGAGACATGCCAGGAGCAGCCCATGGTCACCGCTAGCGACAGACTCGATATTCTGAACCTGATCAGCCGGCACTCGCACGCCTTGGACGGGACCGATCCCCAGGCTTACGCGGACGTGTTCGCCTCGGACGGCGTTCTTCTGGAACGCCGGCAGGGCAAGGTAAGCGTGCTAGGGCGTGGCAGCGAGGAATTAGCGGCCTATATGGCGCGGCTGATCGAAGAGAGAGGCGGCGGCCAGCCGCGTCACCATGTGCGAAACACGATCTTCGTGGAAACGTCAAGGGACCGCGCGGTTACCCGAACCTATTTTTTTGTCACCCTGGTTCCCGGCGCGGGCCAACTGGCCCAGGTCACGGATACCGGGATTTACGAAGACGTTCTGGTTCGCAACCCGGACGGCTGGCGGATGGAGCGGCGCGTGGCCGCCTATGATTGACAAGAAAAGATGAAATGGCACAAGCGCTTTCATCGCTCGGTCCGGCGCTTCAACTAGAATCGCCAGTCCGCCAGGAAACCAACGCCTCTCCTTGTTTTCCACCGCTGACGATCCCGAACACGGCGGGCCTTTTTTTTTCACCTGATCGTTTATCGATAAATCGAGGGCCATCTTTTTTTAAAGGGGGACCGGCGGATGGACCAAGAAGCGTTCCAGACGTTTTATCGGGCGAGAGGGCTGGATGAAAAGGATTTCGACAAGTCGGTTCGGGCGATCGAAGCCTTTGAAGGTTACCTGGTCGCAAAAGGCTATGGGTTTGAAGATGTGGATGCGACCGCCGTCAAGGAATATATCGCCGGTCTTGTCGAGGCCGGTGAAAACTCTCTTTCAAACATACGGGCGTTGGCCCATTATTTTTCCATGCTCGGCCGGAAGGAAATCTACATCTACTTCACTTCCATCTTGGGCGGTTTGGGCGTCATGGGCAACATTCGTAAACGGCTGGCGGCCCTGGAGGGCCGGGACATGGAAGCGAAAGTGTTCGCCGGTTTGACCGAACCTCCGCTGGGAACGCAGATCGAGGAAATGCCCGCCTTCACCGCGAATTTCATGGAACGGCTCGAAAAGAACCTCGATAGCGGCCGATGCCGCCGCGTTCTGGCCGGGAACAACCACGGCCTGCCCGAGGCCGCGATGCTGGAGGAAAAACGTCGTTACCAGGCCGCCGGGTCCTTGGACGCCTACCTCAAAGGCCGTCACGAAAGACGGGTGGCCGAGCTTCAAAGGCATTGCGACGAGAACAAGGTCTGGTACGAGCAAACCATCACCCAACGGGTGGTGGACTTTGTGCGGGCCAATCAGGAAATCCTGTCCGCGGTCCGGGACGGCCAAAAGCTGTTCCTGACCAAAATTCCCTATGACCCGGATCGGTACCTAGCGGAATCCAATCCGATCCTGAAGAAATACCACGCCTGTCATTGCCCGTTCGTCCGGGCGGCGATCCTAGACGGCGGGCCTCGGATTTCTCCGGAATGGTGTTATTGCAGCGGCGGGTACGCAAAATTTCCCTACGAGGTGATCCTGGACCAAAAGCTTGAGGTCGAGCTGTTGGAAACCCCGCTTCGGGGAGACGACCGCTGCCGGTTTGCCATCACCCTTCCTTTTTAGGTTTCCGCGACCTGGGGCCTGAGCCGTAATCGCCGAAGGGATCGTCGCGCCGGCGCACGGCATCGCGGAAACCGATCTCGTTGGACAGCTTGACAAAGTCCAGCCCCTCCTGCGTGTGGCGGGCCACGCCGTCGAACAGGATGCCCAAAGTCTTCATGGATGTGACGCCCATGTTCTCCGCGACCTGGTTGCAGTAAAGCTTGATCATCTGAAGCTGGTTCAGGGGCAGCAGAGCCATCCGCTTGGCCAGGGCCAGGGCGCGCTCCTGAAGTCGCTCCTGGGGCACGGTCTCCAGGATAAGGCCGATACGGGCCGCCTCGGCCGCCGGAATCTCGTCGCCGGTCAACAGATAGCGCTTGGCCTTTTCGAACCCGATCCGGTAAACCCACATGGCCGTGGTCGGCACGCCCCACACCCGGGAGGTGGGGTAGCCGAAGACCGCGTTTTCCGCGGCCACGATCACGTCGCTCCACAGCACCAGGTCCGTGCCGCCGCAGATGCACCAGCCCTGCACCGCGGCGATGGACGGTTTCGAGCTGTACCAGAGCTTCTGATAGACCCGCACGAATCCGGACATGGCCTGGTAGTCGGCCGCCGAGTCCCAGATCCGCGTTCGGCCGGTCTCGTCACCCTGAGCCCGGGTGGACCAGTCCAGGCCGTAGCCGGCGCAGAAGGCCGGGCCGTCGGCTCGAAGCAGAATGACCTTGGTGTCCCGGGCCTCTTCGGCCTCGTCCAGGGCCGCGCCCAGCTCGTCCCGAAGCTGCGGCGTGATGTTGTTGTACACCTCGGGGCGGCTGAGGATGATCGAGCGGACCCCGTCCTCGACCTCGATGCGAATCGTTTCCGGCATGGCTCTCTCCTTGTGAGTCGCGATGTTTCAGGCCAATCCTTCAAGCGTGTCGGGATCGGCGGTTTCAATGCCGGGCTTCATCCGCCCCGTTGCTGGCCCGCTTCCTGGAAATCACGGTCTTGGCGATTTCGAGATAGACGAATCCCAGCGCCGACAGGACCAGCACCAGCAGAAACTCGAAGAAGGGCAGGGGCGCGAAGTGCATGGCCTCCTGGAGCGAGCCGTCGCCAAAGGGCATGGACATGGGCACGTAGATCAGAAGGAGGATCAGGAAGAACGCGCCTCCCACGGTCAGCCACAGCCAGCGGTTGGCGAACAGGCCCGCCTTGAACACGGAGATTCTCGTGCTCCGCGAAGCCAGGGCTTGGTAGCTTTCGGACAAGGCCACGGTCAGGAAGGCCACGGTCTGGGCCTCGAAACCGTTCTTGAGCGCCGGGTCGTAAATCCAGAAGAACAGGCCCAGCGCCACGGCCGAGACGATGATCGGATAATAGATCAGAAAGGGCGCCAGGCCTTTGTACAGCGGCTCGTAGCGCGAACGCGGGGGGCGGTTCATGGCCCCCGGTTCGAAGGGGTCCACGCCCAGGGCCAGGGCCGGGAATCCGTCGGTCAGCAGGTTGATGATGAGAATCTGGGTGGCGGTCATGGCGATGGGCACCGAGCCCCAGACCGAGGTCAGGAAGATGATGACCACCTCGACGATGTTCCCGGACATGAGGTAGCCGAATATCTTGCGGATGTTGTCGTAGATGCCGCGGCCTTCCTCGACCGCGCCCACGATGCTGGCGAAGTTGTCGTCCAAAAGGACCATGTCGGCCGCCTCTTTGGAGACGTCGGTCCCGGTGATGCCCATGGCCACGCCGATGTCCGCCTTCTTCAGCGCCGGGGCGTCGTTCACCCCGTCCCCGGTCATGGCCACCACGTGCCCCTTTTCTTGAAGAGCGGCCACAATGCGCAGCTTGTGCTCCGGGCTGACCCGGGCGAAGATGTGGACATCCTCGACCACCTCGCCCAGCTCGGCGTCCGACATGCGGGCCAGCTTCTCGCCGGTCAAGATGTTCGGCTCGCCTTGGCCGATGCCCACCTCCCGGCCGATGGCCAGGGCCGTGGCTTGGTGGTCGCCGGTGATCATGATCGTGCGGATGCCCGCGGCGTGGCATTTCTGGATGGCTTCTCTCGCGTCGGACCGGGGCGGGTCCTGGATGCCCAGAAGCCCGATGAAGACCGCCTCGGATTCCGCCTCCCCGGCCTCGGGAATTTTTTCCAGGCGGCGATAGGCCACGGCCAGAACCCGGTAGGCCTCCCGGGCCAGCCGGTCGTTCGCCTCGGCGATCTCCGCCCGGGCCTCAGCGTCCATGCCCGCCGGACCGTCGGGCGTCCGCACCTGGGAGCACAGGTTCAAGAGAATATCGGGCGCGCCTTTGAGATAGACCGTGTAGGCCCCGGCCTCCTCGTGGACCGTGGCCATGCGCTTGCGCTCGCTGCTGAACGGGATTTCGCCCACGCGGGGGCTTTCTTTCTTCAGGTCGTCCAGGTTCAAGCCGGCCTTGGCCGCGGCCGCCAGCAGACTGGTCTCGGTCGGGTCGCCCAGGGCCTGCCATTCGCCTTCCGCTTGTCTCAAGCCGGCGTTGTTGCACAGGGCCGCCGCCTTGAGCAACAGGGTCAGGGCATCGTCTTGGCCGGGGTCGAGCGCGGCGCCGTCCAGGGAGAAGCCGCCCTCGGGGCGGTAGCCGTCCCCGGTGACGTCGATAGTCCGGCCGCCCAGGTAAATTTTTTTCACCGTCATCTGGTTGTGGGTGATGGTGCCGGTCTTGTCCGAACAGATGACCGTGGTGCAGCCCAGGGTCTCGACCGAGGGCATGGTCCGGACGATGACGTTGCGTTTGACCATGCGCCGCGTGCCCACGGCCAGGGCCATGGTCACCACGCCCGGCAATCCCTCGGGCACGGCGGCCACGGCCAGGGCCACGGCCACCAGGAACATCTCGATGGGCGGCGTGTCCCGGAGCAGAGCGCCGACCACGAAAATGAAGGCGCAGAGGAAGACCACGCCCAGGCCGATCTGCCGGCCGAGCAAGTCCAGGCGGTCCTGGAGCGGGGTCCGCTTTTCCTCGATCTCCTGCATCTGCTGAGCGATCCGGCCGAACTCAGATTGGGAGCCGGTGGCCACGGCCACGGCCGCGCCCTTGCCCAGGGTGACGGTCGTGCCGGTGAAGATCATGTTAATCCGGTCGCCGATGGTCAGGTTTTCGTCCAGCGCGTTCAGCGTCTTTTCCACCGGGACCGCCTCCCCGGTCAGGACGCTCTCGTTGACCTGCAGGTCGATGTTCGAGATGAGCCGGCCATCCGCGGGCACCCGGTCCCCGGCCTCGATGAGCATCACGTCGCCCGGCACGACCTCCCGGGCCGGGACCTGTCGCGGCTCGCCGTCCCGGAGCACGACCGCCTCCAGGGTCAGCATCCGTTTGAGCGCGGCCAGCTCCTCCTGGGCGTGGTATTCCTGATAGAAGCCCACCAGCACGATGAAGAGGACGATGAGGATGATCAGCCCGGCCTCGATGACCTCTTGGAAACTGCTCTCCATCAGACCGATGCCCAGCGAGATCATGGCCGCGGCCAAGAGGAGGATGATGAGGAAATTTTTGAATTGCTGGAGCAGCAGGGTCCAGGCGGTCTTGCCTTTCTTTTCCGGGATTTCGTTGAACCCGTGTTCTTCCAGGCGGGCCGTGGCTTCCTGGGTCGTCAGCCCGTTTTTGCCGGACCCAAGCAGTTCCAGCGTCTTTTCTATCTCAGCCGCATGCCAGGCTGTCATGTAACTTCTCCACGTTTATCGTTGGCATAAAAAGGCGCCTCTCGCGCCGGAGTCCATTATAACGGACCAGCCCGGGTTGTCGAGGAAATCCGAACCGAGGCCTTTCATTTGGAGCATCGCTACAAAGGCGATAAGACCCGAGCGAAGGCACGGCAATGCGCATCCCCACGCCGATCAAAGAACAGCGCGGGGATGCGAAGTGAGGACGCTTTGTGTCGCGTCTATTCGAGCGCGCCTTCAACCACGAGTTCGGTGATTTCGTCATCGTCAAGCTTTAGGAACTCGCGGAGCACCAGTTCGGTGTGCTGGCCGAAGAGCGGGGCCGGGCTCGTGGGACGGTTGTTGCTTTTCGAGAGGTGGAAGGGGATGGTGGCGATGTGATAAGGCCCCATCTCGGGGTGGTCCAGCCGGGCGAAATGGCCGCGATGGGCAAGCTGCGGGTCCTTAAACAGGTCCTCGGCGTTCTGAACCACGCCGGCCGGCACGCCGGCGGCTTGAAGCTCGTTCATCAGCGCCTCGGCCTCGCGGCCGGCCGTCCACTCGGACATCCATTGGTCCAGCGCGTCTTCGTTGGCCTTGCGGCCGTCAAGGCTCTGAAACCGCGGCTCCCTGGCCCAGGCCGGGTCGCCCATCACTTTTCGTAAGGCTTGCCATTCTTCGTCGTCGGTCACGGCGATGGCCAGCCAGCGGTCCTGGCCCTGGCAGGGATAAGCGCCGTGCGGCGCGGCGAGGGGGTCCCGGTTGCCCATGCGCGTGGCCACGCGGCCGTTGGCGGCATAGTCCAAGAGAGCCGGGGCCATGAACTGAATCGCGCTTTCGAGCTGGGACTGATCCAGGTACTGGCCCTGGCCGGTGCGGCGGCGGTGGTCCAAGGCGGCCAGGATGGAAACCAGGAGAAAATTCCAATCGATGAAATCGCTGTAAGCCGAGTAGGGGCCGACCGGCTCGCCTTCGGGCCAGCCGGTCAGTTCGAACCAGCCAGCCAGGGCCGAGGCCATCTGGCCGTAGCCCCGGTGGGCCGATCGGGGTCCGGTCTGGCCTTCCAGGCAGGTCGAGGCCATGATGATGTCCGGCTTGATCTGGCGCACCTCCTCGTAGCTCAGGCCCCAGCGGTTCATCACGCCCGGCGCGAAGGATTCGATCAGCACGTCGGCCCAGCCGATCAGCTTCTCCACCACCTTGTGCGCGCTCGGTTTGGTCATGTTCAGGCTGAGGCTCAGTTTGCCGGCGTTGTGCGTGGCAAAATAGCCGCTGCGGTTGAGCCCGGGTTCGCCGCCGACGTAGGGGCTGGAGATGCGCGTGGTTTCGGGATGGGCTTGGGATTCCACCCGGACCACGGTGGCCCCGTGGTCGGCCAGGTAGCGGGTGGTGGTCGGTCCGAGCACGGTGTTGCTGAAGTCCAGAATCTTGAGGCCGGATAGGGGACGCTCCGGCTTCATGTTCGGCGGTCCGCTTGCTTCAGGCCGCGCCGTTTCTCGCTCCACGGCGTCGAACACTTCGGCGTTGTGCTGACCCGGGCGCGGGGCCGGACCCTGGATGCGCCAGGGTGTGAGCGACATCTTGACCGGCTCGCCCGGAAAGGGCAACTCCGCGTCGGCCTCGGGCTGACGCACGTTTTGCCAGAAGCCTCGATCCTTAAGCTGCACGTCGCCGGCCGCGTCGGCCACGGTGTTGACCGGGGCGAGCATGATGCCGCCACGGACCGCCTCGTCGAGCAACTCGGCCTTGGTCTTGGTCTCGAAGAAGCGGCTGAAGGCCTCGGTGATCTCGTCCAGACGCTCGACCGTGGCGGCCAGGGCGTCCACCTTGTTCCAGTCCAGGGCGCTCAGCCAGCCCTCGGACATGCCCTCTTTTTCCATGAGTTCCACCACCCGGCGCTGGCCCTTGGCGCCGATGGACCCGCCGGAAAACATGAAGGACAGCCGGCCGTCCTTGGCCTTCCACAGGGTTTTGAGGTGCACCGGGCCGAAATGGCGCAGCACGCCGGCGCGGGCCAGGTTCTGCTTCATCAGGTCCCAGTAGGTATAGGTGTTGGTCAGCATCCAGGAAGGGCACTGCTGGGCGGCCACGTCCACGTATTGCCCGCGGCCCGTGGCGTTCCGGTGGTGCAGGGCCATGAGGCAGCCGATGGCGGCCGCGCCCGAGGCGTGCAGGTAGGTCTGCGGCGGATGGCTGATGCGTAGCGGCGCCCGTTCGGGTTCGCCGGTCATCCACATGTAACCGCCCAAGGCCCAGGGCACGATGTCCGGGCCTTTCCAGCCGGCGCGGGGTCCGGTCTGGCCAAAGGGCGTGATCGAGGCCATGATCAGGCCGGGGTTGATCGCTTCGAGGTCTTCGTAGCCCAGACCCAAGGCCTTCATTCGGCCGGCCGGGAAGGATTCCACCAGGAAGTCGGCGGCCCTGGCCAGCCGCCTCAGCCGGTCCCGGTCCGCCTCCTGTTCCAGGTCCAGGGTGACGCTCCGTTTGCCCGCGTTGTACGCCCAGAAGAAAAGGCTCTTTTCCGGGTCGGGATCGTCCCGGTAGAAGGGGCCTTGGCGTCTGGCCGCGTCCCCGCCCGGCGGCTCGACCTTGATCACGTCCGCGCCCAGGTCGGCGAACATCTTGCCGCACAGGTATCCCTTGTCGTCGGTCAGGTCCAATACGCGGTAGGGCGACAGCGCGCCCCGGCGCCGGGGGCTCATGGTCCCTCCTTCGGGTTCCAGGCCGTTCAGGCCAGCAGGGCTTTGGCGATCTCCCGGCGGTGATGGGCCGGCTCGCCCAGAAGGTTGTAAAGTTGCCGGGACGTCCGGGTGTGCAGGCTCAGCGGGTGTTCGCGCGAATAGCTGATGCCGCTGATGGCCCGGTGCCCCAGGGTGCAGACCTGCCAATAGGCCTCGCTGGCCACGGCCTTGGCCAGGTGTATGCTCTCGGTCGCCGGCCGGTCCGTGTCCAGCTTCCACAAGGCCTCATAGGTCGTCCACCGGGCCGCGTCGGCCTCATGGATCATCTGGATGAGCATGTCCTGAACCCGCTGAAATCGGCCGATGGGCTGGCCGAACTGAATCCGCACCCGGCTGTATTCGACGCACATGTCGAATACGGCCCGGCAGCCGCCGACCTTGTAGGCCGAGAGCACGGCCGAGGCCTTGGCCATGGCCGTCTCCAGGCCGGGCCAGGCCTGGTCTTGGGGGCCGATCAGGTCGGCGGCCGGGACCTGAACCCGGTCCAGCTTCACCTCGAAGACGCGTCCGGCCATGTACCCCTCCAACTGGCGGACGGCCAGACCGGGGGCCTCGCGGTCCACGAGGAAGAGGGAGACGCCCTGGGGGCCGGTGCGGGCCGGGACCAGGAAGTGGGTGGCCGTTTCGGCGTCCGGGGTGAAGAGTTTCAGGCCAGAGAGCACGAAGTCTCCGCCCTTGGCCTCGGCCGAGGTCTGGATGGTTTCGGGCGTCCAACCGTAGTCGGCCTCGGTCAGGGCCAGGGTCACGACGCGGCCGCCTTCGGCCATGTCGGGCAGCAGGCGCTTTTTCTGTTCCTCGTCCGCGGTTTCGAGCACGATCAGGCTGGACAGCACGGCCGAGGAAAAGAGCGGGCCGGGCAGGGGAGCGGCGCCCAGGGTTTCGAAAAGCACGCCGGCGCTGGTGAAGGGATAGCCCACCCCGCCGTAGTCCTCGGGAATGAGGACGGCCGGCCAGCCCATGTCCACGATCTTGCGCCACAGGGCGTCGGTCATGCCCGTGGCCGAGTCGTGCAGGGCGTGGAGGTCATCCTTGGGGATGTCCCGTTCCAGGAAATTCTTGGCCGCGGTTTGCAGGATGGTTTCGCTTTCGGTCAGGCGGATATCCAAATTCATGGCAAGGCTCCTTTGACTCAGCGGCCGATACGCAAGGCGCGGGAGATGACGATCTTGAGGGCCTCGGGCGTGCCGCCCGGCGCGATGCAAATGCCGGCGCGTTCGCCCACCTCGAAGAGACGGTCCTCGAGTCCGTACTCGGCGTCGTGGGTCATGGCGTAGGGGCCCAGGAGGCGGGCCATGAGGTTGGTCAGCTTCAGCCCGAGTTCCTTGGTGTGCAGGGAGACCTGCGGCCCGGCGTAGGGGGCGCGCCGGCCGGCCCGGGGTAGGGCGGTGTTGCGCGTGTAGAAGAGCCGCTCGATCTCCGCGTCGATGTAAGCCTCGACCATGGCGTCCTGAAGAATCGGGTTTTCCTCGACCCGCCGCCGGATGTGGGGATTGTCCCGGCATTGAGCCAGGAGTCGAGCGGCCACGAGGTTGCGCGGAATGTACGCCGCGCCGCTGCTGGCCACGTGTTCCCCGCCCCGGTCCCCGTGTTCGACGGTCAGCGTGGCCGTGGTCACGCGCCAGCCTTCGTTCTCCCCGCCGATGAGGTAGGAATCCGGGATGCGGACGTCCTCGAAAAAGACGGAGTGCTTGACCCCGGGCGCGCTGTCCCCGGTCTCGTAGCAGACCTGGCCGAAGGTGCCGGCCGGGAAGAGGTCCAGGGGCATGATGGTCACGCCTTCGAGATCGGCCGGGGCCAGGAACATGGCCAGGTTCTGATGGCGGGGGGCCTTGAGGTCGCTGCGGGTCAGAAGCAGGAACTGGTCCGGCGGGGCATAGATGCCGCCGACGAAAATCTTGCCGCCGTTGACCACGAAATGGTCCTGATCCCGTTCGGAACGCAGGGCGTTGGTCTGCTGGTTGGCCTCGTCCGTGCCGGCTTCCGGTTCGGTGAAAAGCTGCCAGGTGACGGACTCGCCGGTCAGGATGGGCGGTAGGAAACGCTCCTTCTGCTCCTCGGTGCCGCAGGCCATGACCGTGGGCGCGGCCAGGCGGCCCGAGTCGTAAATCGGGGGCAGGCTCAGGCCCCGGGCGACCATTTCGATCTGGACGACCTGGGCCAGGTCGCTGCTCAGCCCGCCGCCGCCGTATTCCTTGGGGAAGCGGGGATAAAGCCAGCCTTTGGCCCCCAGCTTGCGGCAAAAGTCCCGCCGCATGTCGAATTCCTGGCGGCTCATCAGCAAGATGTCCCGCGGCCGGGTGAGTTCCTGGGGGATGTTCTGATCCAGCCAGGCCCCCACCTCGCGGGCGAAAGCTTCCTGCTCCGGATTATACGCGTTGGAAAAATCCATGGGATTCCCCTCCCTGGTCGGACCGAAAAGCGCGGGTTGGCGCGTTTCGGCCCGGCCGGTGCTTGGTTATTTTTTGGGGCCTTTCAGATTCCGCATCATTTTCACCATGGCCTCCTTGCTGTCCTGGGTGGTGCGAATGACGCCCATGTGGGACGAGACCATGTCCAGGGCCGTGCGCAAGTCGGACCGGGCGCTCTGGTAGGTGACCCGCTTGATCAGCTCGATGACCTTGGTCGGTCCCTCGACCAGGCGCTGGGCAAAGGCATAGGTCTCTTTCATCAGGTCGGCGTCGGGATAGACCCGGTTGACCATGCCGATCCGCTCGGCTTCCCGCGCGTTGATGAAATCCGCGGTCCAGAGCAGCTCCAAGGCCTTGGCCACGCCCACCAGACGCGGCAGGTAATAGGCGCCGCCGTCTCCGGGCACGAAGCCGGCCCGCACATAGCCTTCGGAAAAGCGGGCCGATTCGGCGGCGAAGCGGATGTCGCACATGAGGGCCATGTCCAGGCCCGCGCCCACGGCCACGCCATTGAGGGCGGCGATGACCGGTTTATCCGTGTCTTCGAGGGTCAGGGGAATGCGGTGGATGCGGTCCCAAAGAATGCTCTTATGGTCATAGGCGGTGGTTTCGGCCTGCGACTCGCCCGGGGCCGGGGGTTGGAAATAGACGCCGGCGCAGAACGAATCCCTGGTCCCGGTCAGGACGATCACCTTGACCGTGGGGTCGTCCCGCCACTTCTTGAGCGTGGCGGCCCACTTGTCGATCATGTCATAGGAAAAGGAGTTTTTGCGTTCGGGGCAGTTAAGCTGGATGGTGCCGATACCGTCCTTCTTTTTGAAGAGAATTTCTTGCTTGGCCATGGGCTTCTCCTTTTTCGGATGGGTCAAACGGACTTTGGAAATTTGGGATCGCTATATCTATTCACGAATTCCTCGACGGCGCGGTTGAACGCCTCCGGGGCGTCCAGGTTCACGGCGTGGCCGCCGTCCAGCACCAGGATTTCGAGGTGGGGCATGCGTTTCCGGGCCACTTCGATCAGTGGTTGGAAGGGCTTGTCGAAACGGCCGGCCACCAACAGGGTGGGCACGACATTGCCTGGCAGCCGATCCAGCACGGATCCCCGGGCCGCGGTGTGGAGGATGGTCTTGGCAAAGCCGTTTACATCGATACGGTCCGCCTCCTCGACGAGCAGGTTCTTGATCTCGGGCTTGAGGTGGCGGTTGCGGGAGGGGTGCAGGGGAAAGTCGTCGATGATCTTGCGGCCCTCGGCCTTGAGCTGATCGGCCAGCACCCGGGCGCCTTGCCGCGAGGTCGGCTCGGACAGGGCGGAGCGGGAGTTGGTGAAGATATGGCCCAGGACCCTGTCGGCGTGGTCCAGCACGTAATGGAAGGTCAGCAGCGCGCCCATGGACTGGCCGCAGACGAACCAGCGCTCTGCGCCCAGCGACTCCCGGATGCGCTCGAACTGGCGCGCGTAACTCTCGGGCGTGTAATCCGCCGGGTCTTCCGGCGAGGGCGAACGCCCGTGACCGAACAGTTCGACCACCACGGGCCGGCAGAAGGCGGACAAGGCCTCCAGGTTCGGGGTCCACTGGGCCCGGCTGGAGAGAATGCCGTGCATCAGAAGCAGAAACGGCCCCTGGCCGCCGTGAACCTCGTGAAAAAGCTGCGTGTCAGACATAGGTTCTCTTCGGGAAAAGATAGACCGCCTGCATTGTTCAAAATGGGCTTTCAGTTGTCAAGGGCCAAGAGGAGGGTTGGTGCTTTTTCCGGCGTTGGGGAGGAGGCCGTTCGCCGGGCAGGAGGGCCGCACGGCCCCCCTGCCTCGTGTGGATTATTTCAATTGATCGCGGCTGAAGCCCAGAATCTGACGGGCCACGATCAGGGTGTTGATCTGACCGGTGCCTTCGTACAGGTCGGTGATCTTGCAGTCGCGCATCCATTTTTCCAGCAGCCACTCGCGGGAGTATCCCAAGGGACCCATGAGCAGCACGCATTTCTGGCAGACCAGGGTGGCCGAGCGGCCGGCCTTGGCCTTGGCCATGGAGGCCTCCTTGCTGTTGCGCTGGCGCTGATCCATCAAAGCCGCGGCCCGCCAGATCAGCAGCCGGGCCGTGTCCAGGTTGGCTTCCATGTCCATCATGTCCCGCTGCACCGCGGAGAGCGAGTGAATGCCGCGATCGTAGGGGAAGGTGTAGCCTTCGGCTTCGAGTTTCTCCTTGGTGAAATCCAGGGCCGCCTTGGCGATGCCCACGGCCGAAGCGGCCACGCCCGGACGGGTGGCGTCAAAGGTGGCCATGACCCCCCGGAAACCGCCCTTCTTCTCCTGAATCTCGGGCGTGCCCAGGATGTTGTCGTAAGGAATGCGGCAGTCCTCCAGCACGATGGCCGCCGTGTCCGAGGCCCGGATGCCCAGCTTCTTTTCCAGCTTGGTCACGGTGCAGCCGGGCCGGGTCTTTTCCACCACGAAGCTCTTGATGGCCGGCCGGCCCTTGCTCCGGTCCAGCGAGGCCCAGACCACCACGGCCTCGCATTTGTGGCCCGAGGTGACGAAAATTTTCTCGCCGTTGATGATCCACTCGTTGGTCGCCTCGTCCAGCTTGGCCGTGGTCTGAATCGAGGCCGTGTCCGAACCGCAGCAGGGTTCGGTGATGGCCATGGCCGCGAACAGCCGGCCGAAGCGCTTCTTTTGGTCGTCCGTGGCCACGGCGTTGATGGCCGCGTTGCCCAGGCCCATGCGCACCGCGCCGGAAAGCAGGGCCTGGTCCCCCCAGGATCGGGCCTCGCCCGTGATCACGCCGCTGAGCGACGGCTTTTCCCGGTCCTTCTTGCTCTCCTGCATCTTTTTCAGGATGCCCAGTTGATACTCCTGGACCGCCTTGATTTCGTCCGGCTTGAGGCCCTCGTGCTCGTGTTCGTACTCGTCGTAGTAGCGGGCCTTTTTGCGGGAAAAGCTCCGGCCGAAGGTTTCGATGGTCTGGACGATCTCCTTGGTCAGGGGCGCAATTTCAAAATCGATCATAGCTAAAATCCTCCTTGTTTTTCGCGGACCCTCGGCCTCAGCCGATGGCCAACCCTTCCATGGTGGCGAAACCGCGGCCGTTCCGGAACCACATCTCAACCGGATGCTCCCGAATGTAGCCGTGACCGCCCAGAATCTGCACTCCGTAGTCCACCACCTTCATGGCCTGCTCGGCGCAGTACATTTTCGCTAATGCCGCGTCCCGGGTGGCGTCCTCGTGACGGTCCAGCCTCCAGGCCGCCCGCCAGGCCAACAGACGCATGCCGTCCACCTCGATGGCCGATTCGGCCAGCATGAAGGCAATGGCCTGCCGGCTGGCAATGGGTTCGCCAAAGGCCACCCGCTCCTTGGCGTAGCCGATGGCGTATTCGTTCGAGGCCCTGGCCACGCCCACGGCCATGGCGCATAGGTTGGCCCGCGAAAGGTTCAGTAGCCGCATGTAGTTGATGCCTCGGTCCCCGCCCACACGGCGATCCTTGGGCACCTCACAATTGGTGAAGGTCACCGGGAAGAGCGGCAGGGGCTTGAGGCCCATGTTCTTTTCCCGCTGGCCCACTTCCAGGCCCGGGGTGTCGCGGTCCACGATGATGGCCTCCACC